>Ga0307982_1000708_pt1 | contig 26496 bp, 20 predicted proteins | sample OrgLakmetagen989_FD_201847 | JGI IMG/M metagenome (GOLD analysis project Ga0307982, IMG submission 201847) | Saline water microbial communities from Organic Lake, Antarctica - #989 | ecosystem: Environmental > Aquatic > Non-marine Saline and Alkaline > Saline | place: Antarctica: Organic Lake...
GTGGACGGTCTCCATGGAATTCACGGGGAGGCGCAATACTGGCGCTCGCTGTTCGGAATGCTTCTTGATAAGGAGAATAAAAGGACTGGCGTTCGAGCGCCAGTATTGCTCCTTGGCGTTCGCCGCGAGCGCCTTATCAGTGGGTTGCGCTGGCCATGCGACTGACTCAAACATCGGTACGGTACTACAGTACAGAATTGTACTCATGCTACCACTACGAGGGAGTTTTTTTAAGGATAGTTGCGCTCCCATATTAGACAGTAGTTCCCTTGGATAAACTGATAATTGATGAATCTTTGTTGAGCTCCTACAGGGGGGTATTTATGAACCTCATACATATGTAGCCTATATGTAGCACTTCGGGTTTCGATGGACGAATGTTCGCAGTTCGCAATTCACAATTCGTGCAAGGCCGGCAATGGACCTGGCACTTGAGATCATGCCCAATCAAGTAACTTATCCTCAAATGGCTATTGGGTTATTGGATTGGTATGGTAAATTCCAAATTACTACCTCCGCGGAAGCGGAAGATGTGAATCGCGCCACCCTTAAACTCATTAAACTAAAACTCAAAACTTTTCGCCCCCTCTTTGCGGCTCTCAACGGCGCTGTGGGTGTTTTCTCCGTAAGGGTGCTTCAGGCACATGCCCCTTGAATTCCTTTGTGCTAGCCTCTAAATTTCGGCCCTTCGGGGTTCGGGGTCTGGGTTAAAGAACTAATAGAGAGCGCAGAAATCCCGTTATTTGAGGCGCAACTCCGCCACGACAGCCCGATGGTCTGAGCCCCACACGGGGCTGTCGTCATCCAACATACCTAGCCCATCTCGTGGGATGTAGCTCTCACCTGCTGGCTCCTGCCCAACTACCGAGCACGCCATCACTTCTACTTCCCTTGGTGGAATAACTTGAGCACCGGCACCGCTGTGGGGTGACCTTTTGTTGCTCTTGCTAATATCATTATCGCGCATGCTGCTGCTGCTACTGCTGCTCGAATTGATATCCGTAGAAGAGCTGTCGACTTGATTGTTCGGTCGAACGAGCACAAAGTCAATGCGCTTGACGGCGTTGCAGCTGGGAAAGGTGTGGGCTTGCGCCACCGCCCAAGAATCGCTGGAACCCGGTACAGGCTCGGGGTGGCCGGCACGCAGCCACGCGTCCTGAAAACCGGCGCGCTGCAGGGCTTGCAAGCTGTCTTCGTGGGGCTCAGCGTTGAAGTCACCCATCACCACGCTCATCGCGCCCTGGCCCCGGCGGGTGAACGCGTCGAGGGCGGCTGCGCTCCGGACACGAGCTGACGGGCTGAGGGCCCAATGGGTGGAGTACACGTCGACCAAGTCCTGCCCGAGGGGCCACCACGGCACATGTAGCGCCGCGTGGAGCACTGCTCGCTGGTGGCCGTCTTCGCCGTCGCGGCCGTCGCGCGGCAAGAGCAAATGGCTGCTGTCGACGAGGGGCAACTTGCTGAAGATCGCGTGGCCCTCTTCTTCTCGCAAACCCCCGTACGGAGCTCGCGTCCCGCCGCCAGGAGGCTGCGAGATGACCAAGAATAAAAAAAGAGATTTGCATTGAGAGTCGCCACATCCACATAATGCATTGGCGCAAAGAGAGCGCTCTGCACGAACCAGATACTGCATCTCAAATACGTTGACAAGGACAAGAAGTGCTTACGATCTGCGTTGAAATAAGGTTTCCTGATGACGAGAAACAACCCTCTATTAAAGTAAGGAAGCCAATCAACAGTGCAGCATATCTTCCCGTCGTTGTTCTACTACGGTGAACAATGCATACTTGAATACCTGATAGTAAAGCATGGCCGGCTGGTAAACGTACTGGTTCAAGCCGCCGGCGGCGAGGCGAGAGGCCAGGTGGCGCACCTGTATACACGTAGACGATAAATCATAAGAGGAATACTCTGATGAAAGCTTTGGTTGCGGTACCCAGAACAAGAAGTACATTTTGTTCTGACGATAGAAAAACAACCTTCGCTCTCTTATCTCTTCATAACTCAGTTTTCCGCTGCAGACGCGCTCTTTCTTGCCGTCGCAGACGCGCCCAATCACAAGTACAGATACTTACCTGAGCCGCGCCCTTCGAAGTCCCGGCTGGAATGCTTTCCCACGCTGCTCTGTCTTGAGCAGCGGCAGCAGGAGGACCGAAGCTGTCGTCGTGGCGCACCTTCGGGTAGTGAAAGGCGAATAGAGGAAGACTGACATGAAGAGAGAGGGTACCAGAAAAACGTCGAGAAAGAAAGTGTCTGCCTCAGCAAACGAAACAGGCGTCTTTTTCGACATCACAACGCTCATAGCATTTACCTCTTGTAGTGCCACTACGTCGGGCGCTTGGTCAAGAATCACCTGTTGCCACCAAGGGACCACACAAAGAGAATTAGGCAAAACACAGAAGAAGACTGCCAATTTGACAAGAGACGGCGCAATCCCACCAATCTCGTTGAAGGTAGGCAAGCAACAAATGAGGCTCAAAATATGGAAGCAATTATGAACAACGAGCTATACCTTCACAAGCTGGTCGATTCGCTGCTCGTAGCGGTCCCACCGCGCTCCCGCATCTTTGTACACGTACGGGGGTGGGTTCAGATTCCACACGTTGTACGTCATCACTTTGAGAGGCTTCGCTGGGTCAATTGCCACGTCACCTTCTATGGCGCTGTTGCTGCTGTCAGCGCTCTTGGCGCCTCCCACATTTCCTGCTAAAGGTTGGTACGCCTGGGTACGAGAAGGGTTCTCTAAAGAAGAAGAGGCAGCGGCAGCTAGGGATGCTGCGGCGATTGCAGCGGCCGCGGCGCTAGGGTTCGTGCACGCACCCTCTTCGTCACTTTTGCCACCATTTTGATTCCTCACGAGCTTCTCGTGGGAGGACGTTATCGAACGGCTCAGGGCGATCGCTCGAGGAGTGGCCATGGTAGTGTGAGCAAACACCGAGAAGGCGCCGGGCCGAGTCAGCGCTATTCCCACACGATGCACCACTCCCTCTTGAGAAGAAGCGACAGCAGGGCTAGCCTGAGCTTCAATTTGGAGGAAGAAAAGGACGCCAACGTTGACGGGTGCCACGAAGCGCCCTCGACTCCTCGTCGCCAACTCCACGGCCATTTGGGTCACTCCACCGTCGTCAGAATACCTCAACTCGAGGCGTGACGCCGCCTTCACAGTAGCAATCGCATTGGAGTCTCCAGAGGAAGATAATAAGCTCTCTAGCGCTGGTACTTCGCTTGGTAGAAAAGCTAGTAGTTGCTCCACCGTAGGACCGTCCAGCCGAAGGGCCGTAAAATTTCCAAATACCGAGCCGTAGGCCTAAATATTTTAAGGTACACAAATTTGAATTTATCAAGATACGATTGTGCTGCATACATCTCGACGGAAGATCAAGCTGTAAAGATATATGTTTAGTAGTATAACACAGTGCACTAAATAAATAGGTTGAATACATCCGTGGCAACACTCGCCTGTCGACAGGTTGGCATCTCCAGTTCTTGTGCTTCTTCGCCCGGAGTAGGCTCCAGCCGCCACATTGCTCCCTTGAATGGATTCACCACACAAGGCCATGTCACCCCGTCACTATCCTTGGTTGTAGCTACTAGACTTGCGTAATCATTAGGGTCCTCGCCGCGAAGTAAGGAGCGCCGTCGGCGGCCTGTCACATATGGCGGCTCTGTACTGATGTCAGGAAACCAATCCCATACTTTCAATGCATCGTCAGCATGTACAGGCGTAGAAGACAGCAAGCCGAGCGCAACAACGGCCGATATCATATTTATTCTTTGAGAAAACAAAACCACTGTATGGTCAAAGATGTGCCGTTGAGCTTTATCCTATTAGTCTCACGTAGCTTCTTTTCAACGTTTTGTAGCCATCGACATATCAAGTAAAAATTCTCTGCCTTGTCGGAGATGAGGCCAATGAAATGAGCACCAGACTATGATGATAAGCACTGGTGAGAACGGCTTTCAGCGAACCAGTTATATTACGTGCTGTTGTAGACTAGACTTGTTATATCTAGCTAGCCCTCTCTTCAAAGCTCAAAGCTCGCATTTCAGCATAATTGTTTAGAGAATTCATTCTCTGATCGTGGCGCGATTGGTTGGTCAAAAGTTGTGATTCGTGTCATCCAAGAATCCAAGAAACGTGTGGTATCCAGAACAACGCACCACCTCCAAGAAGGAAAAAAGGAAAATTTTGAACTACGAGTAGCTCGCCTCCTCCATTAACAACTCGGTCGCGTGGGATAGACGCCGGAGCTGTCGGCCGCCGCTCTTTTGGGTGAACCATGGGATGGGAGGCGGTGGTGGACCAGTCAACCGGCAAAACGTATTATTTTGACTCCACCACCAATGAAACGTCTTGGGTTCCACCGCCAGGCTTCGGAGGTACCCCAGCTCTTCCAGCTGGTTGGGAGGCAGTCGTAGACCCTTCCTCTGGCAACACATACTACTTCCACGCAGCTACCAACGAGACAAGCTGGACTCTTCCTGAGGTTGAAGACGTAGACGCCACGGCCACGGTAGTCCTGAACGATGACGGCGGCGGCGGTGGTAGTCGTGCTGTCCGGCGCAATTCCAATCGTGGGGTGTCGCGTGACCGTTCGCCGTCCAACAGTGTTGCGCGCGGCCTGAGGCGTGGAGCGAGCCCCGGGCGGTCGCTATCTCGCACAATATCTCGCACCACCTCCACAGCCCGGACAGCTGCGCCCAAAAAGTCGTCTTCGTCTCTTGGGCTGGGATTCAGCAAGGACCGGGAAGGCATCGCGGAGGACGACGAAGGCGACGACGACGAAGACGCAGGGCCTGCGGAGAGTGACAACTCCTTCGAAGCGAAAATAGCGCGGTTTCGGCTCTACGAGCGGCGTTTAGCTGCTCTAGTGGAGCAAGTAGCGTGGCACAAGCAATGCTTCAAGGCTGCTTTCGAACACGACCAAGCTTTTGCGACCGAGGTGCGCGAATCATATACGCAGACATAGACATCCCAAGTAGTAGTGTTGCACCCGTTGATAGAACGCGCCCTTTAAACAAGAGCATCTATTTCTAAACGATTTCATTGGAGTTGTTGCGGTGGAGTCTTTTCCTTTTGCTTTCTATTCTATTCATTTTATCCCCAAGGAATGCAAACAAAGATCGCTTTTTGAATTGAAGTGCGGAGCAGTAATTTCCACCTTTCAGAGAGTGGGCCTAGGTCACTTGAGTTGGATTTGCGTGAGTTTGCCTCACAAGTTCTCGTGTTCGTGTAATGATCGCATGCACATATTTAGACGCGTGTGTGCATGTATGTACATGTACCCCTTTCAGGCCGTGCGCCTGGCTGGCACCGAAGAACCGCAGTGGCGCTCAGCCGCAGTGCAACAGTGGGCGGGCTCAGCGGCCGCTTCTTCCGTCGGTGCAGCCTACTTGGAAGCGTTTGAAACGGTGTTAGTAGCGCCCCTAGCAGAAGACACGGCCCTGGTAGCGGCCACCAATGAGAGCTTGAAAGCGCGCGCGGCCGTCGACAAAGAATTCGCGCATTACGTGGGCAAATTGGCAGAGCTGAGGCTTCAAAAAGCAGACGCGAAGAAGTTGGCTCGCAATCAGGTACAGTGTCAGAAACAGTGATGATGGTGGTAAAAATGATAACTTGAACCCAGTCTTGGTATTTTTGGCGTAGCTAATGTAAGCTGGTATACTACCCCTTAACAATGTTTCGTGGAAGTAGACGTGTCTCATTGCTTTATTTTCCTTCCCCACTTCTTCCAAACTTCATGAAACCATGAACCCTAGACCAAATACGACGAGACCATGATTCGGCTGGAGATGTCCACGGAGACGGCAGTAGGAAATTTCACCCAAATCGAAGCAGCAAGGGAGCGGCTCATCACAGTCAACTTCGTAGGGTGGCAGCGCGCGCAGCACGAGCACTTCCCCGACCTCATCAACGCGTTCGGCAACTTAGGCCGCTTCATGATCGACCCAGACTTGTTGGGGCAATCCTGCCCGGTGCAAGGCCTGTCGCGCCCCTCGAGCGATGCTGATATTGCTGGCGCGAGTGCAGATGATGAGGGTGCAACTGCCGATGCGTCATCCTCCTCGTCATCCAGTAGCAAAAAGGCGGCTCCAGCGGTAGCAAAAGTCGCGTCAGCGTCTTCTTGGCGCACGAATGTGATGCACCGCGTGAAATACGGCAAGGCCGCGGACTTTCGGGCCACCGACGACGCGATGGAGAGCCACTTCGCGACGGAATCGTCGTTTTACGGTATGCACCGCGAGGCGTTACCCGGGGCGGTGGCGGCGGCTACTAGCTTTGCCACCAAAGTGGACGAAGCGTTTCGGTCCCGCGTGGATTTGGATGAGATCTTTTTGGCGATGTGCGGCTTGCCCCGTGGAGGCGATGACGTCAGCCGGGTGCGCACCGACTTCGAGCGCTTTGCCACCTTCGACGCCGACCAGGTTAGTACATGTAGTATAGTAGTGGTGAAGTTCATTTAGCATGCACAGAAAAGATTGCGAAGTGTAGGTGTGGCATGTTTTTGGCGTCTTTCATTTCTTCTACTCATTCCATTATCGCAGTCATCTTTGCTTGTGTATTTTATGCCTTTATTCTTTTCGTAGCTCACGGTAGCCCAAGTGGAGCCAGAAGTAGAAGCTCGCCTCGATGCGGACATTGAGCTCGAGGAATTGCTTGAAATCACCGTGGCGCGAGTCAACGACGAAGTTGCCAGTGTACTAACGAATGCCTCGGCCCTGTTTCAAGAGCCCACAGTGCTCGACATGCTCAAAGAACGACCAAAACTGGTAAGCGAACAGTGCAAGGGCAAATGATGGTGCAAGGGAGAGTGCTTTCAATTGGAGAAAAGACAATGGGGAAAAGATGTATATTGGTCTGAACTTTTCATAGTTGCATAACTTGTCTCCGTCACTGCATGCACTTTAGTTAACCTCTTGTGTTTTATATACAGGTGGCATCGGTAAATCATTACGTCGCCAAAATGGAAGGTCTAGAGAAAGCCGTGGCGGAAGCGACCGCGCACAAGGACAAGGCCAAACAACCGAAGCTGTTGGAAGCGGCGAACACTAAATTAGAGTCGAACTTGGCCAAAAAGAGCGTGGAAGAAGAGAAGCTGGCTCACGTCACCAAACAACTGGAGTCCATGTTTCTCCGCACCGAGCACCAGGCGGGGGAGGCGGCGGCAAAAGCCGCAGCGGCCGCGCAAGCCATCAAAGTCGAGCTCGCCAAACACGTCGGCCATTCCGCGGCGGAAATTGCTGCGCACAAACTGGTGTCCGGTGGGGGCGGTGGGAGCATGCGAGCGTCGGTGGGCGGAGGCCGAGGAGGCATTCGTACGCGGCGCCGTGGCAAGTCCTCGGCCAACCTCTACGCAGGTTCCTCGGGCGGCTCGAATTACGACCCGAATGGCCCCAGCCGAAAAGCGCTGCTGCGCGAAGGCAAGGGCGCCAACGGTTTGCCTCTCAAGTTAGCCGAATTGAGGTTCGAGCAAGCAGTGACCTTGCAGGCCAGCTGTCGCCGTTTGCTGGTGGCCAAAAAATACCGGCGCCAGAAAGCGAGCGCCGTGCAGATCCAAGCGCTGCGACGGCAGTTCAGCGCGGCGCGGTGGTATTTTTATGTCAGATTGTGGCTAGTGAAGCACCAGGCGATGGTGCGGCGGTGGCGGGTGCGGTACCAAGTAGCGAAGTGGCACAAGTGCGCGAGGCTGGTGCAGCGCGCGTGGCAGGGGAAAAGAGTCAAGGACAAGTTCAAGCATTCCATTGGCTTGGTGCTCAAAGTCCAGAAGGTGGGGCGAGGCCACATGGCGAGGCAACTGCGGCGCAAGCAGCAGAAGGCGGCCACCAAACTACAGAGTGGCGCGCGGCAAAAGATGGCGTGCTTGAGAGCCAACCGCCGCCTGAATGCCGTCGTCAAGCTTCAGAGCAGTGGGCGGCGGCAGCTGGCGAAGCAGCAACGAGCACGAGAGCACCGCGCCGCCACAAAATTGCAGAGCATTGCGCGCGGGCGCACTGCTGCGTCGTCTCGTTCGCGCAATTTCCGGAAAGTCATCACCGTGCAGAGCTTGGCGCGGCGCTGGCGAGCGTGGCAGTTGCTGGCCAAGTGGCATGGCAGAGCAGCGGCCATTCAAGCAGTGTGGCACGGCCGCGTGGCCAAGCTTCAACTGGCCGATGCGAAAATGGCGGCGTCCAGAATCGCTGCGCGCGCCCGCGGGTTGTACGTGCGACAGGGGCCCGCGACGCGCGCGGTTACTGTGGTAGGGAAACTTCTTCGATGTCCTTGTGCAACCAACACAAGCTTTCGCTCGTTGCCGTGCACGCTGTCTATTTTTAAACAAGCGCTCTCCTGCGTCACTCTTACGTAACCTTCCGGCCTTTCATTTCATTAAATTCGCAGGTGCGGCACGTGCGCCTGGTGTGGCCCGATGCCACTCTTGCGGGCCACTTAGCCCATTTCCAAGCCTGTGTCCAAAGCAACCGCAGCCGCCACGATCGGGGCTCATTGGAAGCCACCTTTGGCAGTGCTGCGGAGTCGAGGCTCGCGCGCTCCCTCAGCACCAGTTGCGGCGATGACGATACCGAGGCTGAACCTACTTCCGTGCTCAACCCGATGGCGAAGCACGAGAATCATCGCAGGCTGCCTTCCTCTTCAACTTCCTCTTCTTCTTCGCTGCCGAATCAAGGCAGTAGTGCTGCCACTAGTCCGAGTAGTCATCGGCAGGCGCATTCTCAGCTTTTGCTCTTTGACGAACGCCTCTTATCGCTCATGTCGCTGACGAGTTTGCAGAAATTGGTGGCAGGGCGACGGCACTTGTTCAAACGGCACAAAGCTGCCAGCTTGATCCAAGCCATGGGGCGCTACGTCCACCAGCTCAAAGCTTACGGGCAACTCAAAACCGCGTCCGTGGTAGCGCAAGCGCTCATTCGGCGATGGCAGGCGATGCGGCACCTGAAACGAGCGGTGAAAACGGCGACCTTGCTGCAGCAGTGGCTGCGCACCCGTCGCGCCAAGCGGGGCGCTTGGGACGCCGCCGCTGCCCAGGCGAGGTTGATCGCGTCCAAAGCGAGGATGGCCCGGGAAAAAGCCGAGCACGAGGCCGCGAGCCGTGTGCAGAAGTGGGTGACGCGACGGCAGATTTTGAAGCGCTTCGTGCGCGCGGTGGCCGATTATTTGGTAAGTTTATTTGATGGGTTGTCCAATTTGCGCGATTCCATCCATTCCATACATTCCATGCCCATCGACTTTGATGGTGAGCGGTGAGAGTTCATTCATGCTTGAGCATTTCGAATACACACGTTTGTCTAAATCTGCCTCGTGCATACATCCATCAGGTTAAGCGCGAACGCAATCGCCTAGCTTCCTTGCGAGGTGCCTCAGAGATGGAAGACGGGGCGCGCCTAGTGCTGCAAGCCTGGATTCGGGGCGCTGTGCTGGTGCGAGGCTCTTCTTGCCTGGCTTTCACTCGGGCATTACGAGCAACGAGAGAAGAGACAATGCACCAAGCAGCGGACACTAGCAAGCGTACGAAAGAGAAGTCAAGCGCGGGGAGCCATCCTTCTTCTTCTCCTTGGCCTTTAGCGTACGCGCGAGGTGCATTACCGCCGCGGTGGCGCCCGCCTCCATTTCCTCTGTCTTCTTCTTCCTCATCTTCTTTTGGAGCAGCTCGTTCGCACGCGCCTGTGCCTCCACAGCCACGGCGAGCGAGGCCTCTGTTCGGTGCCTTTGCCCACTTTCGAGCTGCGTGCGTGGTGATTCAGGCCTTCGCGCGGCGAACCGCAGTGCTTCGCCGCCTCTACACCCGAGGCAACATCACAGTGGTGCTGACGTGGCGGCAAGCGAGTACCAAATCCAGTGCAGCGGCAGCTGCTAATGGTGGCGGCGCTGGCAGCGCCACGAAGAAACCCTTGTTAGGCGCAGGCAGCAGCATTGGTGGTGGAGCTTCGAAAAAGCGCTTGGGCGCGCACAAGCTGTCGTGGGCGAGGGGGCACCGGGGTGTGGTGCGTGTCACCGGCCCTGCACTGAGGCAGTTGGGCATGTTGGGCTTCTGCAAACTGCTGGCGTTGCGGCGGCAGCTGTACGCGAAAGAGTGCGCGGCCGCGTGCGTGCAAGCCCTGTGGCGAGGCTTTGCGCAGCAGCGGCGCTACGCGACGGCGCTACGCTGTGTGATTAAGGCCCAAGCATGGGTGCGGGGCCAACAGGGTATCACCGCAGTGAAGCGCTTTCAGGAGCACGCCGTGCAGAGCGCAACCAAAGCAGCCAAGCGCAAACGTCGAGCGCTGTTCCGAGGGGTGGCGCGGGGTGTGGCGAAGTTTTTGCGTTCTGCGCGCCGCGTGCGTGCCTCACTGGTAAAGGCCGCGCAAGCCAGTGCAGGACAGGTGCTGACGCGACTGGCACGGCATCGAGCGGGAAAGCGGCAGCTGCGCCAAACTATGGTGGGCTGGAGCAACACCAAGGCACGAATCACGAAAATGCAGAACTTGTTCCGGGAGCAGCGCGCGGTGCGAGCACTGAAACGCCAGCAAAAGGCGGGGCGAGTCTTGGTCACCTGGTGGAAGAAGCGCTATGCCGCGCAATGGGTGCGGCAAACCGTCGCTACCGTGATTCAACTGGCCAAGGCACAGGGGGGTGGCGACGGTGGCGGCGCTGGTAGCGCGTTCTTGTCGGGGCTCGGGCAGAGTGGCACGGGCCGTGGGGCCATGCGGGCTTCCAATGCGGCGTGGCAGTTGCAGCGGTGGTGGCGGATCCGAGTGCACAAGCGGTACAAGATTGCGAGCGCAGTGCACAAGCGGGTGCTGAAAGCGGGTCTGCGGCACCAGGCCAACGCCAGGAAACTGAAGGAGGTGGCCGACAAGGCGACCGTAGACGTGAAGGAGCTCGAACTGGAGCTCCGCGTGATGCGCAAGCACACGGAAGAAACCTCGAGGATGGCGAGCGAAAAAGCCAACAAACTCATGGAGCAGCAGCTGGCAGCCTTGCAGCAGTTGCAAGCGTCCCAAGAAGCCAACGCCAACAACGGCAGCAGCAACGGTGCGGACATGGCAGCTCTGATGGGCCAATTGGACAGTTTCAAGTCGCAAATCGTGTCAGAAGTTGGGGCCGGGAGCCCGGGCGGCGGCCGCGGCGGCGGCGAGGACACCTCTCGTCTCTTGATGCGCATCGAGAAACAGGCCGATGAACTAGACACCTTGAACGAGACGTTGCGCAGCGTGGAATCCGCGAAAGAAGAGTTCCGCCGGGAAGCCACCAAGAGCGGGCGCGAAGTAGTGAAGCTGAACGATGCGCTCTTTGACGTGAAAAAACGGTACATCGAGCAGCGGGGCATGAACGCTAAGCTGATGCTTGAGATTCAGAGCCTCAAGGGCAACATCCAAGTGTGCTGCCGCATTCGCCCGTTCAACGACACTGAAGTGGCCCGCGGCGATGAGCCCGCCGTGGAGCTCATCACCGAGACCGAAGTCGGGGTGTACGCGTCAAACGCGTGGGAAACTTACGGGTTCGACCAAGTGTGGGGCGCGCAGTCCTCCCAGGCCCAAATCTTCGAGCAGGTGGAGGCGCTGGCCTTGAGCGTGGTCGACGGGTTCAACGCGTGCATTTGCTGCTACGGCCAAACGGGGAGCGGGAAGACTTTCACCATGACGGGCTTGCCGCGGGAAGGGAAACCGGGGATCTCGTTCCAAACCATGGACAAAGTCTTTGAGATGCTGAACTTGAAGCAGCGCGCCGCGCGCACCAACGCGGAAGCCCAAGAAAGGGCGGAAGCCAGCGCGCTGGAGCGGCGCCGCAAGGGCAAGAGCGGTGGTGCTGCGGGTGTGGCAGAGCGGCCCCCACCTCCAACGGGCTCTGGAGGTTCGGTGACTTCCTTCGAATGGCGCGCCGAAGTGAGCATGCTGGAGATCTACAACGAAGAGGTTCGATAAATGATTTCACAAGAAGAAGGAAAATAATTTAAAAAAAAAAACGACCCTATTGTTTTGTTTCTTTGCCACTTTGTCATTGCCTATTTCCAATGAAGGAAAGGGACTTTTGAATGGCGTGCTTTTTGCCTCATGGATCCTTTGTGAACTTCTGTAATCACCAATCGAACTCCACACAATTAAAACAGGTGCGGTGTTTGTTGGCTCCACCTCCGTCGAAAAAAGACATCGACGCAAAGGCGTCCAAGCTCGACATCAAGCAGGGCTCCAACGGCCTCATGATGGTGCCGGGCCTCGTGAGCCAACCGGTAGAAGACACCAACGGCGTGTTAGATGCGTTCGAACGAGGCAACGCCACGCGCTCCGTGGCCTCGACAGCGATGAACGCGACTTCGAGCAGAAGCCACATGGTATTGCCATTGAAATCGAAGAGTTTTATCCATTTCGTGCACGCACTGAGCGCACCAAGTAGTACTGTGTCTTCGCTTTCCATTCTACCGTATCTTTTTCTTCGTTGAATATTGGACTCTGTGCTTATAAAATACATTCACCTTCATTTGGCGTTCCTTTTTACATAGCTGATATTAATCCGTGTATGCCAACATGACTGCAATAGGTGCTCATGGTGGATGTCGCGACACGCACCAACGGCGGGGCCGAAGTGTTTGGGCGGCTGTACCTCGTTGATCTGGCGGGCAGTGAGCGCGTGGCGAAGAGTGGCGTGACGGGGCAAGCCATGAAGGAAGCGCAGGGCATCAACAAGAGTTTGTCCGCTCTCGGCGACGTGATGGAAGCCCTCGACAAGGGACAAGGCCACGTGCCCTTCCGCAACTCCAAGCTCACCTTCTTGCTGCAGTCCGCGCTCGGCGGCTCTGCGCGCTGCATGTTCATTTTTAACGCGTCGCCTGCGGAGGGCAACAGCGACGAAACGCGCTGCACTTTCAAATTTGCGTAAGTAGCGACGAATTGGACATTGCGCGTTGAATTCCTTGCGTTCGGAAGTTCTAGTAGGCAAGGATTTATGGTTGGATGTCGATAAGGTCAAGTGCAGATGCAATTGACGCTAATCTTCCATCTCGTTTCTTGTATTTTGTTTGATTCCTTTTTCAGATCTCGTATGCGGAACATTTCCCTCGGAGCAGCCAAGAAGAACGTTGACGCGTCCGGCCTGGAAGGTGCGCTCACCAAAGCCAAAGCCGAGAGCCGCGCCGCCGAGCGCGAGCTGGCCATCGTCAAGGCGGAGCTGGCGACCTTGCAAGAACGAGCGAGCAAGAAAGAGTCGTCGTCGTCGTCATCTGGCCCCTCGGCCGCTGAAGTCGCTGCCACTGCTCGACGGGCCAAGGAAGCGGAAGCGGACCTGAAAGCTGCAGCGCAAGAAGTCAGCTTGCTGCGCGATCAGCTCCAGGCCGCCCAGAAACAAGTGCAGCAACTGAAAGCACAGCCTCCTGCAGCTACTAGCGGTGCTACACCGGTGCGCCGCCGCCCATCGTTAACCTCGTCGTCGTCGTCGACGTCGGTGCCGCGTTCTGAGTCTCCGGCGGTCACGCGCCCAATTTCCACTTCGGTGCGACGGCCGTCTGCGTCAAGGCCTCGGGCTCCTTCTCCAGCAACCAGTGCCGCTGCCGCCGCCGCTGTCAGCGATGACGATAACTCGTCCTCAAGCAGCGATAGTGACAGCGATAAGGACAGCGAAAAGGGCGATAGCGGCGACGAAGCAGCAGCTGCAGCTGCAGCGCCGCGCCCAGCTACCACTACGACTACGACGACTTCGTCTTCTCGCCTTACCTCGTCTACGCGGCCTCGCCCTGCCTCCATGGGTGGCACTTCGTCGACCGCTGTTCGGTCAGGCCGCGGCGCGGGGCGCGGCGAAGGCAGCAGCAGCAGCGGCCGTGGGGAAGGAAGCATGTCGAGGCGGCCCCCTAGGCCCGCGTCGATGGGTGGCGCTGACCTCAAGGCGAGTGCAACGAGCAGCGGCTACGGGGCGTCGTCGTCTAGTAAAACAACGGACGCTTCCAAACCGGCTGGCCACCCGCGCCCGGTATCGATGCGGTCGACCACGCCAACTACTTCGAGTACAGGCCGGAAGCTATAAAGGTGTTGATGTTATCGTAAGTCGCCATGAAAAAATGAACTAAATGCCTCGGCCCCAGCCACAGGCGAAAAGGTTCCTAAATGCGCGCATTCCAGCTATATGCTATATGTAACTTTTGTAGTCGCAGATTTAAGTGCGATTCGCCTTTTGGATACGAGATACCTTCTTTTAGTGATTAGTTCTGAAACAGGGCACTCAACCACAGCCCACAAGTCAGACTTGCTCTGAAGGTTATACTTTTCTGCGACTGCATTGTACAGGGGCCATTTGTTGTATTTTGGGGAGTAGCAAGTAATAATTAGACTAGAGACTAGACAGGGTTGCTGATTATCTAGTTGTAGATCGCAGTCGCAGCTGCTCTATGCGCCATATGTATTCCGAATGGGGGTGCTTAGGACTCGGAATAAAGCCAACGAACAGCAAGCCAGCGAATTCGAGGTAGGGCTTCATGTCACCTGAGCCACGAACCATGGCTTTTCAGTGAGCGAACTCGAACTCGAACTACTAATACAAACCTAAATGACACAGAAGCCAATGCTGCGGGCAGAAGTGGGAATGCGCGTGCGTTGCGCAAACAAAGCAAGTGCGGAGTGATTCAGTGAGCGAAATATCTGCTTGGGTTGTTAAGTGTTCAAAATTTAAGGACGCAGAAGCACGCACGCAAATGGGGCGATGCAATTGCTCGAGGGCGGCGACTCTTCTTTAAGATCGCACAAGGAACTTCGCTGTGGCCCCCTCCTCTGTGGGTGGGAGCTCTTCGTCTCTGCATGATTCTCACACAGGCCCCAAAGGGCCGGATTTAGCAGGCGAGATTTTGGTTCGGGCCCCGAGGGGCCGAAATTAGAAGGCTAGATTTTCAAGGCGAGACGAGCGGGGCGCTTTGGACTGCTAACACCACTTCCATGGCCACTCTGGCCTGTGTGCCTGATGAGACTTCCCTTCTGGTATAAGCTGCTTTGAATTCCCTGTCTGCCTGTTGGCCTTCTGATTCCGGCCCCTCGGGGCCTGTGTCAGAAGTGACGAAAATGACCCTTAATTAGTCTTTCCTTCTGGTATTGGTTGCCTTGAATTTTCTGTCTGATTGTTAGCCTTTTAATTCCGGCCCCTCGGGGCCCGAACCAAAATGGCCCTTCTGGTATTGGCTGCCTTGAATTTTCTGTCTGCTTGTTAGCCTTCTAATTCCGGCCCCTCGGGGCCCGAACCAAAATGGCCCTTACTGCGTGGGTAGTGAACGAGGCCCTTTGATAACCCCCCCTCAAATGGCCGTGATGTCTTTGTTTAATTGTTTCTCTGGGAAAAAAAGTTGATTGAGGAACTCTACCCATACTCTTCGCGTGCCACCTGCATACTCGATACTTGTAAAATTTAAACTCTAGCTAGTAGCAATAGTAGTGTACCTTCCTTGCCCCTTCCCAATTGGTTGAACCGGAGACAATAACAACTTCCTCCTGTGGGGGTCGGAACATGCGAACACCTTCCATTCATCGATTCAACGGATCATTCTCTATCATTCTCTACACGGATCGCATCGTAATTTTGCGTCGCATGCCTCCTTGAGGAGACGGGAGGCCTCTGGAACGAACATGGCAGAGTCCGCTGCGCGAAGTAGAGGAGCTTCCGTAACGGTCAGTGTTGCCCACATAAAGATATTTTTAAATGTGAGGGGAAGGGGTCTTACGTTTGGTGTGTCGTGTGGGAACCCGGATGTGCGCATATCCGATTGTAACGCAAGTGATGTGGCGTGGGCAGCCTCGAGTTCGAGTCTTCTTCTTGAGAGCGCAATGCGATAATTCAAGCTACAAATGCATTCCTTATATCGAAACGTTACTCGTATATCATCGCGTGTTCCATTGTATCTTTTGGCTGTGTCAACAGAATAGTATTATGTTCAGAGGTTCAGTGTCAGCTCTCAAAACCTCTGGCGGTCGCGGCGGCAGGGGCGGCCGGGGTCCTTCGCGCCGGGCGAGTCAGAACATAGAAGACTTTGAGGACTTCGGAGCCGACGCATCGAACCTGGCTGCAGAAGACGACGCTGCGCGCGAGGGCGCGGACGATTACGGCGACGACGACGATGTGCTGCGAGCTTCCGCAGCTGCAGCTGCCGAGGTCGCAGCAGCCGAAGCCGAGCTTGCGGCCATGGACAATGACGACAACGAGAATAACGCCCCAGCAAGTCCTGCGGCACCGCCTGCTCCACCGAGCAAGCCGCCGCCACCGCCAGGGCCACCGCCACCTCCAGCAACGCCACCACCACCGCCGTTAGCCCCACCTCCCCCACCGATGCCGCCGCCGCCCCCTGCAGCCGCTGCGGCACCTCAAGGCGAAGCTCCCTTGCCTACGAAGCCGCCTCCGCCGCCTCCCGACGGCAAGAAGCGGCTTTCGTTGGCGGAGCGCGCGCGGCAGCGAGCGGAACTTCGCAACTCGACACAAACGGTGGCGGCACCGCCCCCAGAAGAACTCGAAGATTTGGATCTCAGTGATGCTCCATCACCGTCATCAGCTAAGCAGCCTACGCCCCCTCCCCCGCCACCGCCGCAGCCTTCTATGAAAGAAGAGTCGGACGCTTACATTGCGCCATCTGCTGCCGACGTGCTGAACGACGACGACGCCATTGCCTTGCCTGAGGCTCCGTCGTTTACCCCGCCACCACCGCCGCCACCCCAGAAACGAGCATCGATTCATACGTCCCCCGGTGCGCCTCAGCCGCCGCCACCTCATAGACGAGTCTCGGTGACAGCTTCGGGCGCCCCGCAGCCGCCTCCGCCACCCAACAAACGGACGTCGATCAACCCTGCAACTGGTCTTCCACCGCCACCTCAGAAACGCGTGTCGATCAATGTTTCTGCTGGTGCCTCGCCTCCACCGCCGCCTCAGAAACGGCCGTCCTTCTTCACCGCGCCCGGTGCCCCACAGCAGCCTCCGCCGCCGCCGAAGCCGCGGGCGTCGATCGTAGCCACAGTGGCGTCACCTGATGCGCCGCTGCCCGAGGGCGCTCAAGTAATGACCGCCGTGGCGACAGCAGTAGCTGCAGCGCCACCGCCGCCGCCGTCACCGCCAGTAGCCCCTCCAGTAGCACCATCGTTATCGATGCCGCCTCCACCGCCTGCAGTGGCGCCTTCCTTACAGATGCCGCCCCCGCCGCCGTCAGCAGCGCCATCATTGAACATGCCGCCACCCCCACCTATGCCACCTCCGCCGCCAGCAGCAGCTCCAGCACCATCCAAACCACCACCGCCTACCTCACCACCTCCGGCTGCAGCGCCAGCACCACCTATGCCGCCACCACCGCCATCAGCAGCACCCTCTCCGTCAAAACCACCTCCGCCTACCTCATCACCACCGGCTGCAGCACCGATGCCGCCTATGCCGCCACCACTGCCATCAGCAGCGCCCTCTCCGTCAAAACCACCTCCGCCTACCTCTGCACCGCCAGGCATTAGCCCTGCGTCATCTACCAAGAGCCAGCCATTGCCGCCGCGGCCTACCCCACCTCCACCAGTGGCATTACCTTCTGCGGCAGCCTCGCCGCCTGCACCGGCCTCCTCCTCTTCTGGCACGAGCAGCGAGCCGCTGCAGCCGTCGGACTGGGAAGTCGTAATGCACAGCAACATGTACAAGCGCGGGAAGCTGAAGTGGAACCAGCGCTACTCGGTGCTCATCCAACCGCTGCCGGGGCGCCGGAACAGCAAGCAAGTAGGGTCCCTGTTTTACTTCAAGAAAGCGTCGCAGTTCATGAAGCAGGCCTCCTCGGGGGGCAGCGTGTGCGTTGACGTTGCCCGGTTGTTCGCGAGCCCACAGCCGGGCAAGGAGGTGCCCAAAGAGCTCGAGTTGGCCGGATGCCACGTGGAGCCACGCGCCGACGGCTGGTCGAACCCCGCCAACACTTTCGCGTTCTTAGTGGTCGATGCCGCCGGCGTGGAGTACCCCTTCGCGACCGACAGCAACCAAATGCGCAACACTTGGCTGCAGGCCCTCGACAAGCTGCTCTACGACGACCCCAACGAAAACGATGACGTGTTCGGTGCGTCTCCGCCCCCACAACTGTTGCCCTCGCCCGTAGCCCCCGTCTTGCCGGGGAAGTCGGGTTCGATGCCGCCTCGTCCTAGCGCCGCGCCACTGTCCTTGCGAGGCGGGTCAGACTTGTCCGGTGATAGGGGCGCTCCTGCCATGATCTCGCCGTCGTCGCGTGCCCAAACCAAGCAGCAGTCGATGCTGCGGGTGCAGTCCAGCAGCAGCACCATGGAGGGCTACGCGGCCCTGGCGGCGTCGGTCATTGTCCCCAACGCGGGGCCGAAAGGCGAGTCGACCCTCGATTTGAGGAAAGCGCTGGAGTTGCTCTCCGACCGGCGGTTCTTGCAGTCTCGGCGCGCTCTCGAGGCCCTCATGCGCGACTTGCTGTTGCACGCGGGGGATCCCGGAAACTTGGCACCACTCCTAACGCGCGCTTACAACAGCGTGCCGACTCCACCGGCAGCCGGAGCAGCAGCTACTGACGGCAGGAGCAGTACGAGTGCTAGGAGCAGCACGAGTAGCAGGAGGAACAGCATCGTTTCAGCAGCGGATTTGTCGAGCAGTGGCATGTTGTTTACGGTCCGCGCGTTCATGAGTCGGCTCGTTGAGCTGCTGTCCCTCGAGCCGATTGACTCCAGCGCGACGTCGCGTGTGGTGGCGTCGGCCCTTGCGCTCTTGGGCTCCTTCAGCAGCGGCAGCACGGAATGCTTGGCGTGTGTCGGGAGCTGGCCAGTGCTGGGAGAACTAGGCTACGAGCTTTCAGGGCTGGTGCAGAAGACGGCGCACCCGGGAATCTTACTGCAGGCGACTTCTCTGCTCAAGGTGCTCCTCGCCCCTGCGCTCACGGCGATGATGAACAATTACGGCGTCGCCGATTCATCCTCGAGTGCTCCTTCTCCTGCTGCCGCTGCGAATGCGAAAACGGGGGTTGTCGCTTTAACGACCACCGATGACGTTGAGGACGTCCTGAAGCCATCAACTAAGGCATCGCCACCGCCATCATCCACATCTGCCGGTGGTGGACCTGACGTCGTCAATTTAGCGAGCGACCGCAACCCCCTGTGGGCAGTGCTGGTGAAGCTCTCGGCGTCCCCCGTTGAGCCAGCGCGGCTGTCGAGCTTGCAGCTGCTCGCGGACTTGGCCACGGTGCCAGCAGTGGCGGTCGCCTTGTGCCGCCACCACGAGCGGCCGCTGCCGACGGACCGTAAAAGCGCGGCCGTGCCGCCGCTGCCCTACGCGCCTCCCGGGAGCGCGCACGCCGACGAGAAAGCGCGCCGAGCGCAGGTGATCAAAGGGCGAGCCCACAGTGCTGGGTCTCCCCTAAGCCGCATGGTCGAAGGAAACGAAGACGACGACGACGAAGGAGGCGGAGACAGCGAATTGTCGGACGTCTTTGGGCAAGACGGCGGCGCAGCTGGCTTCACGAACCCGTTCTTCCGCGCCAGCGTGGCCAACAGTGGCGACGGCGGGCTGCGGAGCAGCAGCAGTAGTGGTAGCAGCATGCCTCCGTCGCGGTCACGGAGCAGCAGCGCGCCCGTGAAGCCCGGGATGAATTTGCGGTCTTCGGCGTCGTTTGCCGAGCGCGTGTCCATCGCTGAAGGCGGCAGCGATCCATTCGGCGAGGACGACGCACCCAACCTTCCCTCTGGCAAGCGCGTCAATGGCAGCGGCGCCAGAGGTCGCAGTGTTTCGGAGGCAGTGGCAGGTGCCGGAGGAGCGGCCGGTGGTGTCAGCAAGCGGCCGGCGTCCTCGCCGGTGGTGTCGCAAGTGCTGTCGCTGCTGACGCATTCCGGGGCCGATACCTTAGACTCCGCCACACGGCGCGCTGCCTTGAGCTTTTTGAGCCATTTGCTGACGCACGCCCAGCTGCATGACGCCAGCGTGGGTCCCCTGCTCCGGGCCGTCTGCACGCCCGATCTGATGGCCACCGCCACCGAAGACTTCGTGGCGTTGCACGCGAAGGCGCGGAGGCGGAGCGACGAGATGGTTGCCGAGGCCAAAGCCGCTGACGTGGCCCACCGCATGAAGCCTTTGCTGGCCGCGGCCGCCGTCTCCAAGCCCATGTTGCCCATGGGAGGTGGCGGTGGCTCGGTGATGTCGCGGCTCATGATGACGATGCCAGCCGAGGTCACCGAAGAGGTGCTGCCACCGCCACCGCCATCGTCGTCAGCACCAACGCGAAGCCGGAGCATGTCAGCTGCGTCCCACTTGTTCGGCGACGGCCCTCCTTTGAAGGCCCTCGGCCGCCAGCAGTCCGCGCCCTTGTCGCCAGCGTACGAAGACGAACCGCTGCGCACCTCGGCAGAAGAGGCCGCTGCGGCGGCGGCCTCAAATATGGTTGGGCGGGTGTCCCTGGGAGTGTCGGTGAGCGCGGCCGAGGAGAGTGCCGTCGCGGACTTGGCAGCGCTGTGCTTGTGGCACATTGGCTGCTTGTTGGCGAAGCAGAGCACCCACGTGCTGGCGAGGACACGCGGAGTGAAGCCCACCGACCGATTCGAGGAGTTCGCAGCGAAACTCTTGCAGCAAGCTTAAGACGCCGAGACGGGTGCAGAAGAGAATATGTTCGCCGACAACACACAGAGAGAAAAAGAAAACTGAGAGAGATGAGACAAATGGGAGTCGGAATTGGCTCGTGGGTTCGAGTTCGTGGGCAATTCGAGCTCAATGCGGAATCGACCTGAAGAGCACAGAAGCCGAAGCCGCCTCTTTGCTGCTGATATTATACTGGGTTCAGAGAGGTGAGAAGTTAAAATAGAAAATACGAATAGATTTCGGTCCAGATTGCCACACACGTAAATAAATTTCCAATATTTTATATTTTAAACCCGCTCTTAAATTTTGAGATATCTCAATTTATATGCCCCATTTGCCATGCGGCCTTTAGTAGGCCGAGCCTACACAAAGGCAAAGGCATGACCTGGGTGCCCTCAGCCCTCAGGCACCTTGGTTGTATTCTCTTCTTGTGATGTGCAGTTGATTTGGATTGAACATTGGCTTATTTGAACTAAAGGTCAGAACTAGAAAGGCTGAACATTGGAAAAGAACTGAATGAGGCAAAGGTTTTGTTGCAGCAACTCCCGCAAGTGCCGCGCCCCTTTTGTTTGTGCCTTTTCTGCGCGCTCGAGGGCCTTCGCCAGTGCAGCAGAAGATGAAGATGGAGATGAAGAAGCAGCATTATAACCCGAGGCATTCTTGGGAACCTCCTCTTGTGAGGAGGCCAACGCAGCGCCAATCGCTTCGGCGTGCAGCCGCAAAAAGCGGTGCAAATACGCTTGCGCGGCTTCGAAATCAACGCGGGACTCGAGCACACTCCCTAGCCAATTCAAGCATTTCCCCAAGAGCACAACCCCCATTTCGTCGTGAAAGCTCGCGTCCCCACGGGACAAGCTCTGCAATTCGGCGTCCACGGCTGACGGCCCCATGCTTTTCAGCAGTGCCATCGCCGCCCGACCACTTGCACCTGCACTTTGGTCGTCACCTGCTTGACCCCTCAGAAGCAGCTCGGCGAGCCGGCCTCGCGACAGATCTAGTGGTTTCGTTTGCCGCAAGAGCTTCGAGCCACCGCCCGCAGTCGCCACGTCGAATTCATGGCCGTTGGCAGCTGCCGCAGCACTCTCTGTCAAGGCGGCGGCGCGAATCGCAGCTTCATTGTTGCCACCACTGCTAGCAGCGCCTTCCTCGTCGTCGATATTGTCGTCGTCGTCCGACCACACGTCACCCCACCCCGCAGGGTCGCCGCCTCCTTCCATCGCATTGGCTTCTCCTTCAACCTCCACTGCTGGCGCTGGGGCGGCTGGTTTCTCCGTGGCTAAGCCCACCGCTGCAAACGGCGTAGTGCCCGGCAGGAAAGTGGGGACCAGACCGTCGCTGCCTCGCAGGGTCGGCAAGAAGAACGGGGCCTGCGGTGGGGGCTTCACCGGTGCGATGGGCTTGTTGCGCTCTCGCACCGCTTCTAAATTGAACAGCGTTTCCCAGGCAGACCGGGGCAGCTCGGACAGCGTAATGGCGTCGGTGCTGCTGCTGTTGTTGCCGTTCGAACTACTCTTGAGCCGAGCAGCCGAAGTCCAACCTTCTCGGCTAGCAATGCTGTCCCCATCCACATCCTCGTCGTCGTCCTCTTCGTCACTGCTGACTTCGCCAATTGCGTCCTCATCCCCGTCGACTTCATCCGCAGTAGTGCTCCCGTCCTCCATCGCTGCAGCTCCTGCTTTGCCTCTCTTGCTGTCCTTCTTCTTGGCCGCTGCCGGCTCGGCGAGCGCTTCAGGAGCCGACACCAGGGTGGGGCGCCGGGGTTCCTTGTCGAGGCGCACCGAAGGGTCGTACAGGGTGCGGTCGGACCATAGGTGCAAGCCTACGGAGCCTGCGTGCGAAGTGCACACGAATTCCCCCGTAGGGCACACCGAGACCGAAGTGATCGCACCCAGACCCACAGCCTCGTCTTCGTCGTCGTCATCGTCGCTGCTGCTGTCGCTGCCGGAGCTACTACCGTCATCCTCACCCTTGTTGTTCGTCTTCTTGTTCGTGTTACTCGTAGCAGCGTCGCCTAGCCGCAACAGAGCCCGGCGGCGGGCGCCTGTTTTCCCTTTGTAAGCTTCCGCCACTGACGGCGAAAAAGCGATCCAGTCCACGCATTTGCCTGTGGGCAAGTCCCAGACGCGCAAGGTGCCGTTGCTGGACGCGGCGTAGAGCCGGCGTGCGTCCGGAGAAAACGCCACGTCCACGAGCGGCGGAGACATCGGAAGACCACCCCTCATGCTGCCGCTAGGGTGCCCCTGCGACGGGCCCAGCTTCCGCACGAGTCGGCGCACCTCCACGTCGATGATCCGCACCGCTCCATCGTCGCCCGCCACTGCGCAGAGGCCTGCGTCCCGCACCAGCTCCAGAAGCGCGCACCCGCCCCCACCTAGCGTGAGCACAGCGTCGCTCCGCTGCGGCACGCGCGTGGTGGGAGCAGACGATGACGGCGATGATGCACCAGCAGCAGCAGCAGCAGCAGCGGCAGGCGTGGCGGCATTGCTCCAAGCAGGATAGTCAAGGCCGTGGTTCGCAAACGACCAAAACCGCAGAGTGCCGTCGAGGCCACACGACAGCACCAGCTGTTGCAAAGCGTCAACCGCCACTCCAGTGACACGACCGTCGTGCTTCGCAGCAGCAGACCGCCCCCACGCCACTTCATCGGCTGCTTGAGCGGCGGCTGAGCTGTTTCCGTTGCCACCTCCTTCAAGCTCCTTTGGTTCTTCTTCTCCATCGTCCTCAGAGGTCTCCTCGCCGCCCTCTTCATTTTCATCATCGTCGTCCTCGTCGATGACGAGACCGTTGTTGTTATTGGCACCTTGACTGTTCGTCGCGCCATACCCCACGCCGTGTTTCCCGTGCACAAAAGCCCCCGACGCATTCCTCAGAGGGCCTCGAGTGCCCTGGGTCATGGCCTTCATTTTCTTCACCGTTTGCCGCACGTCGCCCGCGTCAATCCGCCGCTGGTTCCGCTTCGAAGGTTGTGCCCCTGTAGGGTAGCAGCCCCGGGCCGCACCCGACTGCAAGTTGTACTTGTACACCACCCCCCCGTGGGTGCCCACCAGCGCGAAGCTGCCGCACACGCTCACCGCCACCGAGCTCGCGAAGTGCTGCGGGTTGTGCGACGCGCCCAGCTCGTTGACGGCCCACCCCGGTTGCCGGAGCTCGTGCGGGCCCAAGCACCGGTTCTCGTAGCGCCACACGTAGACGCAGGCGTCCTGGTCGTGCGCCGTCACCACGTCACACCAGTCCCGGCTGCGCGCGCCCGCGGCCGAGGCCATGGCTACCACTGGGCGAAGCTTCAGCTCCCTCGCGGGAACGCCCAGCCGCTTGGCTTTGGACACCAGTTTTCCCTGCGACAACTCGCAGGAGAGGGCGTCGCGCACGGCGTGGAATGCGCGCACGCTCCGGTCCTGAGACCCGCTCAAGAGCTGCAACGAGGTAGCATCGCCGCCGTGGCCGGAAGTAGCTAACACGCCGCCACCGCCACCGCTGTTGCCACCAAAGTACCACCGCACGCCGCGGGGCGCTGGTGGGAGCGCATGGCCCTAAAATGGGTTGAGAAGTGGACAGAACCGATAAATGACTTCAGTGCAAATATAGAATGATATGCTTGCAAAAAGAAGGGTGCTTACGAAATATCATGAAGAAAGTACAAGGGAAGTGCATAGGGACGTTCGTGTTCTCGTCGTCGCTATTAGAAAAAACAGACATTGATAAAAATACAATTTCACTCACTTCGCGCGAGCGCAAGAGCCGGCTGCCCGCTGCGCCCATCGACGCATTCGAGACCGAAGCACTGCCAAGCAAAGCTCCGTCGAAGATCCACGCTTTCAGCGCGTTGTCGGCTCCTAGGGTCAGCAACACGGGCTCCTTGGGCAAGAAAGCTGCTTTGAGCACGGCACCGCCTTCGTGGGCTGGCAGGGGCGCGTTCACTTCTCCCAAAAGTTGCTGTTGTGCTAACCCCCACACCCACACCCGCCCATCCCCGTGGGCGCTCACTAGAGTAGGGTTTAAGCCAGAGGAATCGCCCGTGGTGGTGGTGGTGCCCGCGGCAAACCCACCGTCAGTGCGGAAGCTCAAGCTGCGGCAAGGCGCGCGGTTGGCGGCTTGAAACGTGAACAACACTTCGTCGGCGCGCATGTGAAGCAGCACCACCGCGCCTCGGCTGAACCCGACTGCGCACACGTCCAGGGCGGGGCTCGGTTCGAGGCAAGTAATGCTGCCCCCACCACCACCGCCACCACTGTTTTCAGCGTTCCTGTTCTTCGTGCTGGCGATGGCGCTGGTGCTACTGTCGGGGTTACCAGTAGCACCTGCGAGCGCTGCGAATTCGTGCACTTTTTTCCCAGTGCGAAAGTTCCAAAGGCCAAGCTTGCCTGCTTTGCTGCCAATCACCACTTTGTTGAGGTAGGTGTCGGGGTGGGCCAAGCAGCTTGGTTCCTCAAAGCCCGCGCCCAATTGCATGCTTGCAGTACACGCCGGTTCGTGCCTATTCTCTCCATCTTCTTCCTCCTCGTCACTAGAATCGTCCTCGACTTGACCTTTCGGTGGAGGTGCTGAATTCGGGGCGTGAAGCTGCTGCCGATGCTTGCGGCCAACGAGGCTCGGATGCAGCAAATCCCAAGCCTTGAGCACACCTTTGTCACATAATGAAATCAGCACGTCGCCCAGCACAACCTGGCCTAAGATGTTGCCCTTGTGCTTTCCAAGCGGCGCTAGAGGGTGCAGCCGCTCCCAAACGCTCAAGTGCTGGCCACAGCCCACAAAGGTGCGGTCGCCTTTGGTCGCAAGGCTCGTAATAGCATGACGCGTGCGTTGTGATACGGCGACTACTCGGAGGTGCGTCCCTTCAAACACTTGAAAAGCATGCCCAACGGACACGGCCACGAAAGGCTCGCCGCCGAGCGACTGAAGCGCAAAAGGCGTGGCCCCGTCGCTCACTATGCCCACAGCGCGGTGAGGTGCGAGAATGCGCGAGCAGCCAGAACGGCTCGACATTGAAGCTATTTTCAATTCGAGAGCTTAGACGAAGCCAAGTAAGGTTTAGTAGTTGACGTAGCAGCTCTTACAGTCTTACCAAGATACCCTTGGTCTTACAATGCCTATGTGCCTATCGCTTATTTTGTTTGACGCTTTCGCATGCTCGCCGAAGTCGAAACTGAGGTCGAGCATCAAGAATGCGTTGGTTTTACGTTCCGCTGCTGTACAGACGGCTTTCTCCCCTGTGTAGCCTGCCCGGCCTTGCGCTAGAATTCCCGCTTGGTTTCCTCAAGTAACCGCAGCGGCGCGGGGAGCGCAGCGCCACGATCAACGAAGTTTTGTACTGTCTACGACGTGTACGTATCTACGTACTATAGCGATATGCGTTATATGAACCAATCGGAGCACACCACCGTCTACGTAGTATAGCAATGTATTAGGCAAGCAGAGCAAAGCATGTGGCGGTACGTGCAGTCAAGAGAATGGAGACGAGAAGAAGCACGTGAGAGCATGACCACTGTACATGGGCAAGCGCAGTACTTCACTCAAATCTGACATAAACCTGAGGGCACTCCCATAAACGATACGGCTGAATGCTCCCATAAACAAGCGCTTTTGAACTTAACTCGAAACCGAGTGCCTTAACTTTTCCTCCGGCGGTGCAAACTGCGACACCCTTTACACCTCAACTTTGCTGTCCTTCTGGTATTTTAAAATAGGGTCCTCGTACGCGTTACGCTTGAAGTTGACGTCGAATTCGTACAGTCCGCCATACACAGAAAACAACAAAGCATTCTTCTTTGCGACACTCGCAGCGACGAAGCCTTCTGCCGTCAAAGCATGCGGCGGCAAGGTTTCCTGTAACTCCCAACAAACGACATCAATCGTACGAGGGTTCTTCGAAGTGTCCTCAGCAACCTTGAAAACAAGAATCACCTTCCACCTTGGGAGACCTTTGTATGGATCACTCTTCCCAATCACGGTGAAAGTCGTCACACCTT
>Ga0307982_1000709_pt1 | contig 26473 bp, 22 predicted proteins | sample OrgLakmetagen989_FD_201847 | JGI IMG/M metagenome (GOLD analysis project Ga0307982, IMG submission 201847) | Saline water microbial communities from Organic Lake, Antarctica - #989 | ecosystem: Environmental > Aquatic > Non-marine Saline and Alkaline > Saline | place: Antarctica: Organic Lake...
TTAACTAGACGAACTCGAACTAATACAAACCCAAATGACACAGAAGCCAATGCTGCGGGCAGAAGTGGGAATGCGCGTGCGTTGCGCAAACAACGCAAGTGCGGAGTGTATTAACTAGACTAGACAGAGACACCTAGTGGAATCCTTGCTGTGGGCTTATTAGCTACGAGCCAAAAGGAAACAGTTTCAATAGACAATAGACTAGACCAATTCCGTAACCAAGCCGCATGTCCATCATCTCGAAAAATAAAATAACTAAATAAATAAGAGGCGCTCGATGTAAGGACTAAGACGGGCTTGCTGGGGCACGAGTGAACAGTTGAAGGCGTTCCAACGCGCGAGCGCGAGCGCGGCTGTCCTTCAAGTCCAGCACTAAATTCCCTTCTCTCAACGCGCCTCGACCCGCCATCGCAGCCGAGCCACTCCGCAACGACGCCTCTGCTTTTGCCGCTAAGCTCGTCGATGGACCGCCAGAGATCGCCGACGCGACTGCACGAAGGGTCCACGAAGACGAGGATGGCGTTTCGTCAGGCAGAAGCCAAGGCCGCAGCGCCAGCAATTCTGGCAAAAAGGTGCCACTGCTACTGGTGCTGCTGCTAGCGCTGTCGAAGCCACTTCGCCAGATTTCCTTGGGCTTTTGAAAGCGCTTCATTTGCCACACGACAAGGCTGCCAACATTGCTGCTTCGGCCGCCGCTTCTGCCGCCGCCTGCTTCATATTCGCGGGTCACCACAAATTGCCCCCCTTTGTCCTTGGGCGCAGGCGACTGCCACAACGTCTCTGAATCGTCAGCCCATGGTAAGCCCTACAGCAGACGGAAAAGAGGTGTTTGCACACATACATCAACACGTAGTACAATGTTAGTGGGCTTTTCGTTAACTCGGACTTCTCCGATTAACAGCCGTTCTCTCAAACCTAACTTCGAAAGTAGAGAAAAGTATCAAAAGTTTGATCTCTGCACAAAAAGATAGGATCAAAAGCTTGCTTCAATATTGCATTCTCTAAGCAAAACAGCGCTCGCGCGCACACCTTGAGCACGCGCAGTTGGCCGTCGTCGCCCAAAAACAAACTCAGAGACCGGTCCGCGGTTTCCAGCCACTCCCCCGAGTGCAAGTCCACGGCTCCTGTCCCACCTCCTCCTCCTACTGCTGCTCGCGCTCCTGTTTTAACATGAAGATAATTGCGAAAATGGGCGAGAAGGCTCGCAGCAGCGGTCCCGCCTTCGGTCGCCGCAGCTGATGAGTCAGCATTGCTGACACGGCGACTGAGGCTGTTCCCGTCGCTGCTGCTGCCAACGTTTATGCCGTTGCCACTCCTGGTTTTGAAATTCTCAGTGAAGGCAGAGTTAGAATGGCTGTGGCTGCTGCTGCTGCGGCTGCTTCGATCGAGAGAAGAGGTAGTGGTTGCCACCGTGGGTGCATTCCTTCTTGAAGGCACGCTCCTAAAGGCACCTCCAGCAGAGAGCGCCAGTCCTGCCACCAGCGCTGCAGCAATCATGTTCCGAAGAGACGGTGCATCGCTGGGGTAGCGAACGTCGAGAACGCGCGCCTTGAGGGCTTCTAGAAGTCGCATCGCACTGGGCCAGGTACCAGCAGGAGCTTCAGGAGCAGGCTGGTCCACGCGTGCACTCGCAGCAGGGGACGCCGACCTTCGCTGGTGGCTGGCTGGGGCTGGAGACGCAGGCGGACTGACGGGGTTGATAGGAGGCACCACCTGTGGAAACGAAGTGACGTCAGCAACAAAGAGGAGCATGCATGAATCCAGTGAATTAACAAGCAGGGGTAAAAAAAGAGCAATTGAGCTAATTCATCATCCTAACTCTCTCTGACTAACCTTGAGTGCTGAACGCTTGAGGAGCTGCACGGATTTTTCAAGCTCAAAGTTTTCCGACTTCAAGTACACCACTTCGGACACCGCAGCTTGTTCAGACTCGTGCAGGCGCCGCAGCTCCTAAGAGCAAGGATGGAAGTGGCACAAGAAAGAGAGATGTAGCAAAATCGAAAAGAAAGCAGAACCAGCGAGGCATTGAGGGAGTTGTATAAAAAAAAAACACAGCACGTATGCACTGAAGAGAAAGCATCAAATCAATAATGAAGGATCGTGTACCTCTTTGCGCTTTTCTTCCTGCGCTTCAAGCTCCGCCGCTCGAGCCCTCAGCGCGGCCAGCTCCGTCTCGTGCTCGCGCCTGGCCTCGCGCCACGCCGCCGCTGCTGCCGCAGCAGCCTGCGCTTCGGTCTCTCGGGACACCAGCGCTGCCACGCCCCCCTCAGAGGACGATGACGGTGATGTCGACGATGACGGCGGCTGCGGATGCGGTGGTGATATTGGAGATTCTGTTGACATCTGCGAGCCTGACGCTGACGATGGTGACGGCAAGTCGCGGTTATTAGCGCTGCTGCCGCCGAAACCGCTGCTGTAGTCGCTGTCGCTTTTCGGTGAATCAGCAACCGCCTCGGAGCCTGAGCCTCCGCCACCTGCAGGCTGTCGTTTAGCCCTGCGCTCTGCGCTGCTGCCGCGCTCCATGCTCGTGCTGCCACGGCTGGCGCCGCGGCTGCTGCTGTTTGTGCTTCTCTCAGCACTGGCTCCGCGCCGCTTGAGGCTCGCGCCCCGGCTGCCCTGTTCGAGGGCGCCCTGAAAGAGGGACAGGAGGCGCCGCCCGGGGCTGTCGCTGTTGCCGTGACTATCGCCGTGCACGTGGTGGTCGCTGTTCGAGGGCTTGGCCGCCTCTCGAAACCCGCCCACGTCGTCCACCGAGGCGGCCCGCTGCCCCACTCGCGAGGCCCCGAGGGGGCGGCGGGCTGCTGCTGGAGTAGCAGTGCTGTTGGCGGCGGTCGTCGCGGCAGGAGTGGCGCTGCTGCTGCTGCTATTGACGTCTCGAGGACTACTTGTGCTCCTCCCATCCGTGGATTGCTCTGAGCCACCCTGCGCGCAAATAGCATAGGTATACACAAGGGTCAAGTCAGATGAAGCATGGCTCCTTACAGAGAAGAATGGATCATCAAAAAATGAAAGGATTGTAGCAGAGATTGCCTGAACCTAAGTTTGTTGAATGGTTGCACTGGGGTTAAGAAATGTTAGGACGTAAGGACAAATGAAGGACGGCATTAAAATATAAAGCTGTAATGACTTCTACCGCAAAAGTGTTGCGCAGCAAAGACCACGACCGCCGCGACGCTCTAGACACCGTGAAGGACCGGCTTCGCTTCCTCGACGTAAACGGCGCTTTGGTGCTGCTGCTGGTTGTAGGCGATGGCGATGCTCGTTGATTGTCGCTGCTAACTCCGCCGCCGCCGCTTCCTCCTCCTGCGCTCACGACGCCGTCATCGTCGTCGTCTTCCTCGTCTTCGAGATCCTCTTCTTCCTCTTCTACCACGACGCTGATGGTGCCCAAGCCATGCGCGTTTTGCGGCACTTCCGCTAATTCGAGCTGGCCAATCAGAAATGCCGCTCGGTGCTCGGCATCCACCGTGTCTGCAGCCTCTTCTTCAGCCTTCGCTTCAGCTTCAAGTTCAACGATATCCTTGTCCTTGCTCTTGCTCCGTGAACGACTGCGTATCAAGCGCACGAAATATAAGTAAGGCAATGCGCGAATCAAACGGGTAATTCAAACGTGAAGGAGGATTGGATAGGGGAAGACGATTAGACATACTCTGACGTGAACGTAAAAGAGAAAGGCCTCTTTAATTTTCTCGCATTCTTGAGCTTCATCATCTTCATTTTGCTGAGAGTCTAGTCCGTAAAGGTTGCCGAATTGCGGGTGGGTGGAGAGCTTCTAGAGCACGTTCCACGTGGGTATCGCTTAGTCTTCTTGCTCTACAGTTCGTGCACCGACCAATCAAAGAGTTAAAATTCTACTATACAGGATCACGTAAAGCAGCCGAGGCTATTCTTCTGAACTAAATGCTGGGTGCTTGAGCAGTCCCAGACTAAGGGTTGATCTACAGCGTCAACCGATGCCGAAGGGACAAATCAGTTCACATTTGGCGTAGTCAGGTCAGGTCAGCAGTTGGTGAGTTGAGCCTGGAAGCACTACAAATCCCGCGGGATCCGTTGAATTGAGATTCGGGTAAATCCCGTTGGCAAATCCACGTGCTCGTCGTCAGCACTCTAACTAGCTAGCTAGCGTGTTGAACCCTTTGGGGAGCTCCGATCCAGATAGGCCACCTTCGAGGCATTCACGCTGCACCCAGGACATCATGCCGGTGCGTTGCTCCAACCTGGCCTAGTTAGAACGATTACTGATCCACGACGTTGTACGCGTGAAGTTCTTGTCCATGTGTGCTCGAGCACATACATAGTCATCAAGCATCGGCGTGCTCAGCAAATATAACAATACAACACAAATTTTCTGATGAACAGGTTATTGGCGATAGTAATGCCACTTTCAAGAAGCCGCCGACGAGGAGACCATCTTTTGGCTTCGGCCGTAAGAAGAAGGTGGACACGACCCCTGGTGTAAAAATTGGTGCTCCCGTTCCAGTTCAGCCGGTGAGTTTGCTCGCAGATTTGTGCTTTCAGTAAATTTGAGGATCGCACTTCTTCAGGCTTGTTCTAACATGCACTGTTCGCTGCTCTCAAAAAGAAACCCGCCCCGACGCCGCCTCGATCACCTGCTTCGTCTACCCCGCCCTCGCCATCCAGTGCAGCCCCCTCGCCAGCGAGTACTCCCTCACGCGCGCCTCCTGCCTCGCCAGCGCCTCCTGCCCCCGCGCCAGCGGCCAAACCTTCGCCTGCGCCATCGACTGATGCCCCAGCGCCAGCGAGTGCTGCGCCACGACCAGCAGGAGCAGCAGCAGCCAAACCTACGGGCGATCCCGTGCTCGACGAGCTGGGCCCTTTCCTGAACTCGTGCAACCTCGCGCGGTTCTTGCTCCCGCTCACCAACGCGGGTATCCGCAACCTCCCCGAGCTGAGCTTAGCTGCGCGCAACGACGAAGCCAAGCTGCTGGAGTGCGGCCTCAAGCCTACCCACACCAAGAAACTCCAGCGCAGCATCGAAGAATGGCGCGAAAGCGGCGCCGGTGCCACCCCCGAAGAAACCGCGGCGTCGCAGAAGCTGCAAGCCGCACAGCGCGGGAAAATCGCGCGTGTGGGCACGGCTACCAAGGCCAAGGAGCACCGGCTGCGCAAATGGAAGGCTTTCGAAGCCGAAGAGTTCCACTCCAAAGCCTTGTTCCTCCTCGCGGCGGTGTACGCGGCGGCGACGTACGCGTGCTGGCTCCTCGGCACCGGCCAGCTGGGGCTCCCAATCGACGACCCTTCCCTGCAAGTGCGCTGACGAAGAAAACGCTTGGAAGCTGCTGCTGCTGCTCCATGTATATTGGTCGGAGTATGAGGCGTTGTACGAGAAAACGTGTGGGCTAGACGGCGAGTTGAAGTTTGAATCCTAGCGCACGTCGCGTTGCAGTTTCTCGATGACCTCGAGAGGTGGAAATGAAAATAAAGAGCAAAGAGAAAGGAGAATTGCCCACTTATATGGGATATACCACCCATATCCACACCACACACAATTACATATTCATGTTTTCATCCAGCGAATGGATTCCTTCTTGCCTTTCGAACTTATTCTTGTTGGGACATCAGAGTTCAGTGTAGTAGCTAGTAGGTACCATACCAGAACAGAGCACAATTACGAACTTATTGATGGAATATCAGTTATATAAATAAGAATTAGCGAAATAGCCGATCCTTCAGGGACTGGATTTAGTAACTAACACCTAACAGGCAGGGTGCCATCTAATCGGCGTCTGCAGAGTCCCCCGGGCCGGACTGGAAGCCTGGCTCGGGGTTCATATTCTTTGGTTCTTTGTTATTTCGTTAGTCCAAGTCGTCACCAAGCACGGTAAGCACACGAATTATCAAAAATTCATACTTCTCTTATTTCATATTTCGAGCCGGCTCTTGCTCTTGCTGCTTTGAGCTCTGAGCATATCGCAGACGCAGACACCGAGCAACGAGAGCACCTCCGTTCTCCAGCCTTCACAACCAACAACCAACGAGGTCCATTCATGGACATGCTGCTCATGGCGGACTGAAGGGCAATTGTTGGGGAAGTCGCCTTCAGCTTCTCGTGCCACGAAATTCAGTCAAAAATCACCGATCACTTCATTGTGGTCCATGCTTTACTGAACAAAGGGATGGTTGCCGATGGACTTGGCGGTGTCAGGCATGCGAATGAACGGAGGCATCTCCATGCCGCCCTTGCCGTCGGAGTATATGTCCGCGTACAGCTCTTCGGCCGGCGGGATCTTCCCGGCGTGGGCTTTCTTGGCCGCCGCGTCCACTGCCTTCTTCACCTCCTTGTCCACTTCCTTGAGCTCCTTGTCGGTCATGAAGCTGTGGTCTAGCAGGAGCTTGCGCACGTAGTCGATGGGGTCCCGCGACTCGCGGGCCGCCACCACTTCGTCGCGCGAGCGGTACACGGTGCCCGGGTCCGACATCGAGTGGCCGTGGTACCGGTAAGTGTCCATCTCCACGTACCTACACCACAAGTTTTAAAAAAGTAGTGATGCGCATGCGAGGCAAGGTTGAGATATCCTTGAAGAAATGATGAATTTTGAACAAAACCCGAAAGGAGCACGAAAAAAAAGAAACAAGGGAAAAAATGACTTCAGAGGAGCAAGGTGGTATTTTGGACCTTGGAGGAAGATCAAACAGTTCAACCATATGCGACACACGTACATGGGGCCGTTGCCGTTGCCGCAGTAGTCCTTCACCATTTTCATGCCTTCCCGGACTGCCAGCACGTTGTTCCCGTCCATTTTCATGCCTGGAATCATGTTGCCCATGGTGTAGTAGCTGGTGTTGTTCGAGTGCCTATCCACCGAGGTGCCCATGCCGTACCTAGCACGCAAGGGAAGACAAGAAGAGAGGGGGGGGGGGGACGAATTAGTACGAATTCTGACACGACTATAGTGGAGTACTCCGACAATGCGCAAGAAGTGGTTCAAACTTGAATCGACTGCAGGAGTTGGGGGTCCACCAATCAGACGACGGAACTTCCGCGTCTCTCCCTTGCAATTCTTACACCCTCACAAATGGCGCCCACTCGTAGCCCCCAAGCACACACGCACACCCTCTCTTCTCCACCGCACTCACTGGTTGTTTTCGATGCAGAGCACTAAGGGCAGCTTCCACAGAGATGCCATGTTGGCGGCTTCCCAAATTTGCCCCTGGTTGGCCGCGCCGTCGCCGAACGCCGCCATGGCAATCGGCATCGGCCCCCCAGGAGGGGCGTTGTACTTGGCGGCGAACGCCAGCCCCGCGCCCACGGGCACCTGCGAGGCAAAAAAGCGAGGGATTTGATGAGGAAGCAGAGATGAGTAAAGGAAACGCCATAGAGGCGATGCCGGAAACGTGATTTGGAAGAGCTAGAAATCAGGAGTTCAGCGAATTAAGAGAATCTCTGTACGAATGAGCACTCCTGCTTTCGGAGGTAAAAGTTGAAAGCTACATTGATTACACTCGGATTTCCCAACAAACCTGAGCGCCGACGATGCCCTGCCCGCCGTAAAAGTTATGGTCCTTGTTGTAGAAGTGCATGGAGCCGCCTTTGCCCTTGGTTAACCCGTCCGTGTACCCGAACAATTCCGAAAGCACGCCCTGTAGAGAATTCAGGAGGAAGAAAAAAAACAAGGCAGAATGCGATGATAAAGAGTGAGTTTGACTAACATTGCACCCAGAGAAATATTACAGAAGTCACTGATGTAAGCGCGCCAATGTACGAATCGTAACGAGTGGCATAAATGTGAACAAAAGATAGATGCCCTATGTACGAACCTCCACAGTGCCGCCGCGAATCAGGGCAATGTAGTGGCAGCGGTATGAAGTGATCCAGGAGTCGTCTAAGGTCATAGCGGCATTTGCACCCGTTGCGCACGCTTCTTGCCCGTCGTACAAGTGGCAAAATCCGCGGATAGCTTTTGACTGTCCAATGTAAGATACCACAGGTGAGGCATAACTTAAGTACGCACTCAAAAACAGAAGTGCACAGCAAACAAAGTCTAGCAGAAGTCTAGTCGAAAATACGAAAGCTCTGGCCTCGTTCATGAGTAAAATCGGGCGAAAGGTACAGATTCGGCATAAGTTGCTCAAAAGATAGTGCCCTCAAAGTTGAGGACCTTGTAATTAGTATCGCACAAAATCTCCATGCGACGACCAGTGTACATTTGTTTGAAATATCCCAAAAGTTCTTCTTTCGTCGTCCATGCCTCGGTTGGCATGTCGTCAAAACCTGAGCAAAAACAAAGACTAAAATGTGAGGCAACCGACGAAAACTCTTCAGGCACTTAGTGCTTGCCACGGTACTCACGGTGAGTTTTGTAGCAGTTGCTCAAATCGATTTTCACCGCCCCGGGGTCCGTAGAGGCTGCGAAGGTACGAGCGCCAGGAGCCCGGCGCATCAGCTTGAGGGACTGGCGAAGCGCCATTGTACGGCAAAGGAACAGGATCTTTTTAGCTAAAACACACAAGACGAGGTTCTGTTGGTCTGTCGGCCTGTCGGTTTGTGAACAAGCAGCTGGCAGTGTTTTCAGGTTGTGGTGCCACATGGATAAGATGCAAAATTGCTCCTTTGTGGGGGTGACGGGGATACTATAGTTGCACAAGAAGTTGCACCAATCAAGTGCTCAGTAGTTTGTTCGCATCTGAATGTTCAGAGATTCGGTCGATCTCTGTCCTTCCTTGGTCTTTCACTGAATGTTCTTGTGATTTTCTGGGTAGCTTTGGGCAACTTCGGGCACGCGCGTACAGTGCAGGTGTGTTCAATTACAAGAATGGTGGCGTTCATCTGCTCAATCTACAACCTACCTCTAAAGATCTTTTTGCTCAGCACTTTCTACTGACACAATAGTATGCCTGCTCATTTCGAGTTGTTACCAAGAAGGGTACCCCGTACCTTTGGTTGTTATCTGATGGTTGTGCGAGAGGTGTGCACCACAGTAGCAAATCATCTTCTCGTGCGCTTGAAATACCAAAATTCAGATTCAATTCAAGATGTACTCAGCATTGCTCGAACGCTACCTTTCTTTTGCCTTACCGGGTTTGGGAATGTTTTCTGAGGTAAGCAAATAGACTTCGCAATTTCTTACGAATGCTACGGATGGCTCCCCAAATCTTGTTACCCTTGATTCCGGTCAATTCCATGAAATTGTTCAGGCGTACATAATCTTCAGCGCAGGGCAAATTTCTCAATTTCAAGACGTGCTATACCCAAATTGTTTCGAGAGCTACGACTACTGCCCCGAGGAACTTATCAAGCAGAAGGTTTGCTCGCTTCATTGTGTATCGCCGTACATGCGTATGTATCTCGTTTTAATCAAATTATGAAGACAAGGGTCTATAGAACCATTGGTTCGCTCTTTTAATCATGATTCTGAAATGCGCAGGTCGTTGACTACATTCAAATTATCGGCGTTATGCTTGGCATGATGGTCATGGGCTTTTTGGGCGACTTAGTTGGTCGCAAATGGGGATCCAAAATGGTCGCAGCTATCATGCTTTCTGGCGCCATGGCGCTTGCACTCAGCCCATTTACAACGGGTTCCCACGCTTACTTTATTTTCTTCTTAGTGGCACAGAGTTGGTACGGTATCGGCGTCGGAGGAGAATACCCAATGGCGTCATCATCTGCCTCAGAGAAAGCTAACGTGTCGGCAGAATTTCGAGCTCACCGCGGCCGCGAGGTAATCCTATTGATCCAATTGTAAGTGGCGGATTGTGTGCCTAGTCATTACAAATTACCAAATATGTTGATGATGTCAATTTTTGTAGGTGGTACTTGTGTTTTCAAATCAAGGCATGGGAAATCTTATCAACTCCATTGTTATTCTTCTAGCAATGGGTATTTTCGGTGAGACTAAGCTTGATCTAACTCAAGAAGGCTCAAGAAAAGTGCTTTTCGCAATGTACTTCATTGGTGCGGCTGTATGTCTTGTAATGGTGGTGTACCGTTTCACATTTCTGGAGGAGAGTGAGATGTTCGAACAACAAAAGAAAAAGAAGACAGAAGCTGCCTCTACTTCACGCCCCTTAGCAAAGTACATATATCTTTACTGGCCACGTCAGTTCGTGGCTTCAATTGCGTGGGTTGCCAATGACTTTGCCTTTTACGGTAATAAACTTCAACAGTCTCGTTTTATCGACTTCCTCTATCCGGACGCGACCCCATATGTGAAGATGCAATGGACAGTCCTCAACAGGTACAGCAAAGAGCCAGCGCTCATAGCAAGCGATGTTCGCAAGTATTTTCAAATCTTTTCTTTTTCTATTCCTTGCTTTGAATACTATAAAACTTATGTTACTTGCCTGATGCTCTACACAGTTTTATTTCGCTCCTTGGATATTACGCTGCAGCATTACTAGTAGATAAGCCATGGTATGGCCGCAGGAGATGTCAGAACATCGGTTTCCTCGCCATGTTTATTTGTTATGGAGCAATTTACTTCGATTGGGATTTTATGAGCACTTCAACAACTGGAATACATATTTTCCAAATTTTATACTTCTTGAGCAGTTTTTTCAATCAATTTGGGCCAAATTCGACAACTTGGCTTGTAGCGGGCGAAATATTTCCAACCGAGATTCGAACCATGAATCATGGTATTGCTGCTGCTATGGGAAAACTTGGCGCGATTATCTCAACAGTGTGGTAGGTTGCTCGAGAACTGTGTTCCAAGAATAATAATCAAATATTTGAGCAAATTTCCAATTTCATCTACAGGATAATCAACATCAGCAGTGATAAGCAGATCTTCTTAATATCAGCCATTTGGGCTCTTTTGGGCTTCGCTGTGACATCTATATTTTTACCCGACACCACGGGCCTTGAGCTCAGTGAGCTTGATATTTTTAACGAGCATGCCATGCAGGTACTTTCGATATAAGATCAAGCTCCATTTCTATGCCCAAGCAATTCACTCTTTATTGAAACACGCTTTGTTTAGGGGACTATTGAGAAGTATGGTGGACAGGCTGTAAATCCCAAGCACTTGTCATTATTTGAACTTCACGTTTTTGGATGGGGCAAACATTACCAGCCAGGCCCTACTGATCAGGAAAATGCCCAGGAAGATCCTCCAAATGACATCGACACGTACTCTCCCCTTGCGAACGCCTAAATTTACGCAAGGTCGTGCACTTCAAGTGTCCTGAAATTATTTTATTTGATATAGGCTTTGAAATACTGCAAATTGGATTTGTGTGTACAGATTGATAGCCTGGATTTTAATACGTTTCTACACTCGCACTTGTGCTGTTGCAATCATCCACACCCGGCGCAACGAAACATAGGAATACCCTCCCTTCCGGTAACCTAATGCACCTCATCAATGCTCGGCATCTACTGTATATCACTGGCGCAATGCGTAACATAATTTATAGATGCGCGCTGATTGACTGTAGGCAAATCGTGTTATAACTACTACTGCATTTCCCACGTACACGTACATGACAACAACCAACTTTACCACACGTACCCCGGATATCTCGGAGAAAGAAGTCTCGGTTAGCAGACTTCATGGCAGGCATATAAAAACTCGTCATCCATCAATCCGATCGGAGCATACGAATGTTCGATATAAAGCCATGATAGTCAGCCTAACATCAGCAACCACGCACTACATCATTGTATTGTTTACGAAACAGTTGACATCAGCGAGCACTTGAGGCTCGAAGGGTTACATACAGCCCTTTTCTCTGTTCTGACCTGTACTTTGTACATTTCCTCACATAGTGGCTAAGGATTCAGCGCTGGGCCTGGGACGAGATTTTCGTAGCACTGAGGATTGCCAGCTTCCTGCTTCTATAATACTGCTGTATTTTTGTTCACATGGGCCCCGAGGGGGCGGAATGAGAAGGCCAACATGAGACAGAGAGAGAAAGAAAGGTAGGTGATAGTAGAACGAAAATTAGGAATGCATTTGCCTTCAAACATTTCTAACCGTCTACTGATGAGTCCCCCGGGCCGGACTGGATTTTTTGTGAGCAGTAACGAGGCCAGGTGCCCGTGCAATGCACGGTTCAGGCGAGATGAGTTCACTGGGGCGCAGTAAGTTTGTACTCCAAGTGCCTTGGTTCGCGTCCTTCTTGTGGTGCCCATGGTCTGTCTTGCGCTATCTCGTGGTGCCCGTGGTTCGCCTTCCCGTTGGACCGCTGGAGTGCGACCAAGCGACTACACTACTTCTGAATAACCGCTGGCACGTTTCCATTGTTGCTGTGTTGCTACATAGGCTATTTTTACACAGGCCCAAGAAGCCAACAGGGAGACAGAGAATTCAGTGTAACTTATCAATACAATACAATCTGTAGAAGGAAGGCCTTTTCGTTCGGGCCCCGAGGGGCCGGAATTAGAAGGCTAACAGGCAGACAGAAAATTCAAGGCAACCAATACCAGAAGGAAAGGCTAATTAGGTACACAGGCCAGAGTGGCCATGGAAGTGGTGATAGCGGTCCAAAGGCCTTTTCGGATCTCAGGCCATTTTTAGTCATGTTGTGGATGTACTATACTGCCAGGCTGCCAGGTGCCCCCTGCTACTGTAGTACACACTGCTGATGTTGATGCTACGTACATAGTACAGGTAGCAAGAGGCCAGCAAAGAGACCACTAAGAGCTATATGCCTAGGTGGGTGGGTGGTCTTTGACCGACCGCCCAAAGAAAAACGCCAGTTTTTTTTCACCCCCGTCAAGGGGGGATTCATAATGCTTAATACTAATTGTGATATCCAGTTGTATTCGGCTGTAATCAGTCTTCAGTTCACGCTCAAGAAAGGTCGAATACTTTTTGATATCATTGGCTATTGAACTACTAGCAACAGGCATCACGAACTTCCGAAAGGAAGGCTCAGGCAATTGCCCATTAGGTACTAGTAGGCAGTAGACCAAACTGCTCAGCAAGACCAGGATTGCGCTGAGAGGGAAAAGCGAAGGCTCCTCGCTTGCCGCGCCCACGAGGCGCAATAACAGAATTCACTCTATTACTCACAAACAGGCGAAGCGTCGGCGAACTAAGCGCAGTCTAAAAATTTGAATTGGTGTTGCGTGTTGCTTTGTCAGGTATGGCGCCAATGCAAGATTAAATAGAATTGCCCGTTGTGTTCGTGTGCAAGAGGGGCTTATAAATCAACAGAGGTCTTGGCAATGAAGTCAGGAAAGCCCAAGAATGGGTAGCACTTTCCTGTTTTATAGATGTTAGGAATGATCCGGGTAATTCCTTTTTTCTGGCGCCGACCCAGCTCGAGGTTTCACAACTCACATGTATTGAAGTATTTGCCAAGCTCGTCCTCATACACCATCGCAAGCTCCGAATAAATTTAGAATTTTATTGTTTCTTCTAGATTTGCGTGAACAACGACGGCGAAGGCAATTAGGGCAGCAGAAGCAGCTGTGAGAGCGGGAGAGGAAACTGAGGAAACAGAAGCAACTCCGTCATAAGCAGTTTCCACATCGCCGCTACCATTCCAATATTCGATGGTCTAGTCTACTTTAGTTTAGTTTAGTCTAGACGAATCTAGTCCAGTCTTATTGATACTTGCGTTAGAAAATACAGGTGAATACACCGCAGTCACAGAGGTACGCAATGAATGCACTTGAGCTGCATAACACATATGCGCTAGCAAATTCGCTCCAGAGGGCCAATTAAGGCTCCAACTTGCGCCTTGAATCCGAACAAGTCGGCGGGACTTAGTGCTCGTCCGTGTGTCACGTCCGAAGTCCACACGACAATTCTCCGTGCTATTTTTATCGCAATAGGGCATCGTCTCAATGTATTTCTCAGGCGCCGGGCGCCGGCCGATCTCAGCATCGCCTGTCCTCTTTAATGCTAACGAAGTATGGGTCACGTAGCTGCAGTGCTGCAGGCTGTGCAAACACGAATGATCACAAGCCTCAGAATACCAGGACGCTTCTCTGATCCAGGAGCCATACACAGCGAGGTCGAAAAAAGCTTCGACTGTATTCAGGCTCAGACTCACAAGTATCCGAGTTTGGTGGGGGTTTCTCACCGCTCACCCTGACCCGAATCCCTCTCGTCCAAATCCTGGGCCATACCCATCCCGCCGATTGGATGCTTTCACCCATCAAAGAGCTGCGAGCCTAGGTTCACTTGGATGAACAATGAAATGAAAGAAGCCACAAAGCATGGGAAAACGTAGTGGAAAGGGTTTTCGTAAATCATGCATAAGTTCAGTGACGGGGAACTCACCGTCAGCACCCGCGAGCCCCACCGAGGAAGTTGATCGATGGAATGTATGTGCATGGTCATACTGCTACGATTCTCTCTCTACGATAAGAGCATTCCACAATAAGTCGTCATAAACGATCGTCATGCACTGCCTTCTAATTGAACCACGACCGGGCACGCTCTTGAAGACGGGGTAAACGAAGATATGGCGGTGATGTGGGCAATAGAGTGCGCAAAATGGCAGCCGTGAGACCATTGAATGCGTAGCAACAATGGCTTCGTCGTCAAGATTAAGATTGGTAATACAGTATAGACATTCCGTCTACCTGAAGGCAGTCGCTGTTTTACTGGTGCCACTGCTCGTCGCCATTATGGTCAGAAACTTCGTTCGGAATAAGAGTGAGTGTTACCTTAGTTACATCCCTCGACTACCCCCCGGCGCCTCCTGTCGCTGCTGAAGCCTTCAATTAGGGCCGAAGAAGCCACCAGAGTTGCATGGGAGGCATTAGAAAGCCATGGGAGCGCCCTGGGTAGCCTTTCCTTGACTAACCTACCACCACCACCAGTAGTAGTGGGTTGGTCACTTTTGAGCTGAGATCGATAAAATAGGCCCAACAGTGGTCCGTTGGCTTTTTGCTGGCCTCTTGACAGGTACCACGTACTGCAAATGAATCCGAGCGAGGAATTCACTCCAAGCATACAGTACAAGTAATATAATATATATATAATGAAATGATTTAGGTGTCATTTGGAGTTGCATTAGCGCTCCTTGATTACTTCCCAAATAAGCTTAGCAAGGCTATCGTTAATCTTGCAGTCAATTTTATGGAAGGTATTCAATATCTTTGACTTTCACTGGTTTACTTTTACACGAATATTCAGAATAACGTTTTGAAGCTTTGAACTCAGCAGGTAACAAATCTTTGCAGTCTGCTTCAAACTAAGCAATATCACCTGCCTAGCTAGATTCCTATTTGTTCAATCACTTGGCAAGAGACCTCGAGTCGTAAGAGCGAATTTTGAGTGCAGTTTTGGTCATTGTCATGAGCACTTAGTGAATACTTCTTCGGAAAAAAGTCGCGACGTCAACGTGATGATACTAAGCTCTGCACCACTCGCTTCCAATTCATTTCGACGCGATGATAAAAGTTTTCAAAACTCATACTGCACTTCAGCTTATTCACTGCAGTGCTGTGCGAGTGATGCATGCACGAACCAGAATTGTCCCACCATCCATCCCTGGCTGTTAACCGATAACACGATCCCGGGGCTGGCCAATTTCCGGGAGTTGGTTGAGGTTATCACTGGGGATAATGAAAATGTACCTCAAAATCTGTGCGAGACACTCACGCAGTGCGGACTTGTGCCCATTAGGGCACCCGAATCGCACGTGGCTAGTGCAATAGAAGTTGCACACCACCTTGTTCGGGCCTTGAAGACGCATATGGCGAGAGTGCACGAGGTGCGCACAGAGTTGCGCGCCAAATTGACGGAATCCTTCGGCCCATGTGTTTCTTCACGTGCGCAAAGTCTGCTTCGTGCTGATGTGGTCCAAGGTCGCGAAGCGGTGGCCGAGCTAGTTCTGCAGCGCGTTTGCTTCGAAACTCAAGTTGCTCGCCTCTTCGCTGCCGCAGCTCCGATGGCTTCCGATGCAGATGTAAACGCTACTCCGGGCATCATATCGGCGCTGCATCGAGAGGCATTTCGTCTGGCACCCTTCAGCGTCACAGTGGCATCCCAAACTCGCACCCCGACGAAGCCTTTCCCCGCACTGGCCATGCGCAGCGAGCTAGAACGAGCCGTGCAATCCGGTGCGAGGGTGATCATTGTTGAGGGTGCGACGGGATCTGGCAAGAGCACTCAGCTACCACAATGTAAGATATGCTTCAATGTGCCCTACGTGCTTTCGCCTCGTACTGCACGTACATAATTTTGTCTTTGTGTTTTGCCCTACTGTGTATCTAGACCTTGAGTCCATGCTTCCAACTGAGTGCGGGATGATCGTCTGCTCGCAGCCAAACAAACTAGCAGCCTCGTCCCTGGCAGACCGTGTAGCCTACGAATTCTCTGGCGGTCGAGTTGATTACAAGAAAGGCAAGTCCGGATCAATTGGCGTCCACGTCGACGATGCTAAGGACTGTGGAAAGTACACGCGAATCAAATTCGTAACCGAAAGGATTCTATTGAACGAGATGTTGCTCACACGTCAGCGTCATCTGGCAGCAACATCGGGAGCTCTTACGAGTGCTTTAGTCTATGACACTGCCGAGAACGGTGCCAGTTACGCTGGTGTAATTCTGGACGAAGTGCACGAGCGTTCGATCGTGACAGACCTCCTCCTCGGCCTCTTCAAGGAGCGGCTCTCGTCGCCTGATCCGATGCTCCGCGCCTCCACACCTCTCCTCATCGTCTCCTCGGCCACCCTTGATGTGCAAAAGATTCAAGACTACTTCAGCCCCACACTCGCCACAGATAATAGCATCCCGCACCTGAGCATCCAAGGTCGTATGTTCCCCGTGCTTGAATGCTTTACCCCCGTCCCTGATAGTGCGAGTCCTGTAGCCATGGCCGCGGAAAGGGCATTTACGATCCATATGGATGTAACGAGCGACCCAGGTGATATCTTGGTTTTTGTTTCCGGGCAGGACGAGTGCATATCTGGCGCTCGTGCCGTCATAAGCCTCCTTAACCAGAACAAGTTTGACCTGAAACGCAAGGCGACTGTGCTCCAGCTCTACGCGAAGCAGCTGCCTGAGGAGCAGGCTAAAGTGCATGCTACTCCTCGTGATGGTGCCCGGAAGATAATTTTTACTACCAACATAGCAGAAACCTCTGTGACAATTGACGGTGTCACGCATGTAGTGGACACAGGCCTCGTAGCGGAGGTCATTTTTGATCACCAGCGCAACATGATGGTTTTGCATGAGCATCAGATAAGCAAATCTAGCGCCGATCAGCGTCGTGGCCGAGCTGGGCGAACACAGCCGGGGTTCTGCTATCGACTCTACTCGGAAGACGATTATGCTGAGATGCGCCGAAACAAGATGCCCAAGATTTTTCAAAGTCCACTGGCCCTTGAATTTTTGCAACTCCGACAGAGGGGTATAGACCCGCATACCTTTCCATGGATAGACCGTCCCGATCCAGACGACTTGACTGCAATTGAACGCGAATTGGTCCTCCTTGGTTGTCTCGATGAGGCTACTGGTGATGCCACATGCATAGGGGATATTGCCGTTGAGCTCGAATTAGACCCCAAGCTTGCCCGCCTTGTGTGCCTAGGCCTTGATCGAAGTATTGTGCGCAGCGCTCTCGCTGTGGCGGCAATTCTCAGCTCTGGAAGTGACGTCTGGTACAACCCACCCCCTGCGTCTGCTGCAGCCGTGAAGGAAGCGGCGGCAGAAGCGCGGGCTGATCTCACGGTGGATCTCCAGTGTCAAGGCGAGGGTGACGTTGTACTTGCAATGCGTATTCTGCACAAATGGGAGTCCCTTGGCAATGGCTGCGATGACGGCCAACAATCTGATCTCTCGGATGCCTACAAAAGTACGATTCGAGCCACTTTCGACTCTCTATTGCCCTGTTTTAAGCAACCTAAACCATTCTTCACCCTTATTTTAACTGCGCTTTATTCGCCCCGAAATTGCAGGCGGCGACGCAACCGCACAGTGTTACCGTGGAGATTCAACTGAGAATGCTGGTGATTGCGACGAAGATGAACCAGTAGAATTTGATGGAATACATCGACCTCCTCCGCTTCAGGACAAAACTGTGAATGAGGGTGAAGCAGCTGAGAAGGTTGAGGTTGACACCATTACTTTGCCTCGCACGCAATCCCTCGACAGCAACACGAAGTCAGCGGTGCCCAATTCAGTGCTCTTGAAAGGGGTTTCTGTATACAAGAAGTCCCGGATTGCACTAGACAATCGTCAAAAGGTCCAGAGCACGTGGGTCCGCAAGTACAGCATCAATAGTAAGACGCTTGATGCTGCGTCCAAGACAGTCCAAAGATGGTTACGGCAACTACACAAATTTGGCGTGCTCGTAACGGAACAGCTGGAGAGCGCTAGCACCTACGACGGGGCTACCAATTTAGATCTGCGGCGACTTATCTGCGATGCATACTTCTTGCACGCAGCGCAATTACGAGGAAAGGTCTATAATGTAGTCACTGGAATTCAAGTTGGGACTATTCACCCACGCTCTAGCCTTCATCCCAGCCGCGTGGCAGTCACCGCCGTGGACACTGAGACCAACGTGTACCCGTGGTTAGTCTTTGGTGAGCTCTTTCGGAGTACGAAGACCTACCTCACTAAGAACACGCCAATAGATCCCACGTGGCTGAAAGAGGCGCCGCCGGTGGGTGCTCCACGAGACGCTTTTGCCGCTAACCTTGCTGGTGCGACCGTGGTCTGTCGCACCATCGCCACAACGACCGGTGCCCTTCGCGAGCTCGTCGGCAAGCGCTTCTGTAAGCTTCCTGCCCTGGAAGCCCGTTTGCGTGCTACGGTCGAAGTCGAGTTTGAGCCCCCGCACATTACTGTGCACGCGGCAGAAACAGATCTCGAAGCTGCAATTACTGCCTTAAACATTGACATAAAGCGATACCCTCTGGTGCTCCAGAATTATACTTCAGAAGCAGTCGTTGTCGGTGGAACTCGGGCAGTGTTTGGAGCTGGCGCGAGTGTCACATGTGCCCTGTTCCCAGGAGAGTTTGTGCGAATCAACCTGAGCAACCTGCCCCACTCGTGGGGATCTCGAGATCTCGAAAACTTCCTTATCGATACTCAGGGACTTGGCGACGCGCTCCTTACGAGCGAAGTAGTTCAGCGTGGCGCCGGCGAGGCGGAAGTTTTGGGGAGCGACACGTTCGGCTTTGCCGTGTTTGAGACACCGCACGCGGCACTCCTTGCTCTCGGTCGCCTCAACGGCGCCATTGCGGGAAATGGTACTGCGACGCAAACGTTGACATGCAGGCCTGGCGGGATGCCTGTGAACCGACCTGCGGCATGCCTCTCGAGCCTGAAACTCACATGGTCTACTGAACCATCTCTGTGTGAGGGTGAGGTAATTTTTTCTGATGTCTCAGCAGCCAACAAGACTTTACTAGCGGGGCGGCTGCCCACAGGGATTTCGGTCACAGTAGATGCAACGACGCCTTTTGAGCTTGTACAAGGCAGTGATCCCGTGTTGTTTGCCCTCGACATAAATGGCAATGCCGTTCGCAAGGATTCCACCCATATTTTTTTACCTATAGAAGAGCTGAGCTCACACGTTGTCCACGGTGATGGCAATGATTCAATTGCCGTCAACGAAGGTATGCCTTCAACGCTCCTAGGTGCTACGATAATCCCGAAGCATAATGCAAATCCTGAAGGTCGCGTTATTTACCTTTGGGATATCTCAGTTCCGGATACGGATGACGCGACGATTAAGTTTGCGCTTGGTGCGGCATTCGGCCCAGTTGAACAAGTCTGCAGAGACGGGCCTCATCCTGACAACTGTGCAACTGTCACCTTTGCAAGTGTGGTAAGCGCAGAAAATGCAGCCTCTGCTGGACGCTACGTCGGATTTTTTTCTGCCAACGTGAAGCTATCGTTGCCGAGAACAAGCCCGGATCAATGTGCACCTTCGCGGCCGTCCATCCCATTCACACTTTCGACAGGAGTAGTCTCCTTTGAAGTTGTCGTGAGGATGCACGGTTTGGTTGTGGTAGGCTGGGGAACACCCGACGCAAAAAGGTTCGACGGAACAGTTGCCCTGGGATTCGATTGCCTCCACGGCACTTTGAGGGCTGGACGCGAGTTGCAGCCATTTGGCGAGCGATGCAGTGTCGGCGACATCGTCAGTGTGGTCGTGGATTTCAACGCAAAGCGTTTCGTGGTCGCCAAAAATGGTGTAGTTCTTGGTTGGCACGTGCCCTTGCCCGAAGGTATGGTTGGGGCGGCAGCTACCACCGGAAAACGGCGGAGGCAGCAGGCAGAGCTGAGGCCACTGGTACTTGTGGGGCCTAGCGCGCACGTTGAGGTGGCGCGTAAGGTACTGGCTTTCAAAGCACTTGAATCAGGCCTTGGCCAGGGTGCTTTGGCAGTGGCTGGACCACTTCTTTCGTTAAACGACTCCACGCGCGCAGGATATGATGACCGGTTCACACTCAGTCTACGCAATTTGCCACCAGACTGGGACGAAGTCGATTTGAAGGCATGGGCGACTTCATTCGGGCAGGTGACTTCTGTCTCTGTCTTCCGCGGAGTCAATTGCAGCAGAGGCGCAGCAGCCGATGACTGGAGCCTCAAGACCGAAATTGAATTTGCGGCCAGCGTAGACGGTGTGCTCGCACAGTCGGTGCCACCAGACGAGCGTGAGGTGATCACTTCATTCTTGCCTAGACGGGAAAACCGAATGGGCTTGTCGGTGCAGCTGAGCAGCGCGGAAGGTGGCACATGTTTTGGGCTCCTAAGGAGCGCAGCAGACCATGTGCGCGGAGCACGTATGCACGGACAGCCGCTGCGTGTCGAGGGCCGGATCGTCGAGCACGTCAGCATCCCCGCAGGCCTCTTTCAGTGCCGCCGCGCTGCTTTCGATGCCACGGTATCTGCGGCCAAAATAGCTGGGGTGAAGGTGCTCGCAAGAGTGCACGGACCTACCTTTCAAGTCATGCTCGAAGCACGCTTTGAAGGCGGGGGCGCGGACCATCCACTCAACCATGCGCTCATTACAGCGCTGGACGAGTTGAGCATTTCCAGCAGCGCCGTTGCTTACACTCACGCCAACTCATTAGCGGCCCTCTTCACACGCCGAGGCTTCGATATTATGACCATGATACAGGGCAACGAGCAGAGCGCGTACGAAGCTAGCGTAAATGCTGGGTCTAGCGCCAGTGGAAGTAGCAACAGTGAACGGAGTGGGGCAACTGCTGCCACAGAGCAGGCCGCGCGTCCCTCCCCGGGATACATTACATGGGACCGGCGAGCACAAAAAGTTCAACTGTACGGTGAGCCGGTGACAGTTGCTTTCCTTAAGGGTCAACTGGATGCTTTCGTGGAGGCGGCTCGTGACATGCCGATTCATGACATTTTCACCACCAAGGCTAAAATGCCTCTAGCGCGACGGCTGTGCCACGACTTGGTTCAGATTGAGGGCGTCCTCAGCGCGGCGTCTTCGAGCATTACCCGGCTTCGACTTCAAGCCACACCAGAAGCTTTCACGGCTGCACGTAATCTGCTCCGAGACAAAGGGGTTCCTCTCCTGGGCCGTTCTGAGGCCAGCAAAAGAAATGTTGTACCTGGCGACTGCTGCCCGATATGCCACGATGTGGCGGACGATGGGCGACTTGTCGTCAGCTGTGGTCACACCTTCTGCATCGAATGCATCACGCCCCTCTGGCGGCAACGGGACAAAATCCCTTTCTCCTGCTTCTGGGTTCCTAGCAAAATGGCCGCTAATGCCGCTGAAGAAGTGCCAGCGCCACGTGGGCAGGACGCGAACCTGCCTTACGGCGGGATCTTGCAAGAGGCTACGAAAGCTGGAGACCGCGCTGCCATTCGGGCCATAATGGCGGCGCGCAAAAAGAATGTGCCGGCACCTCCTGCGCCTGGTGGCCCTCTCGGAGTGGAGGGTGGCGCCCAAGGCGGCGGTATACGAGGGGAGATGGGCGGCCCATCCAAGTGCGGCATGCCCATTGCCTGGCGGGACATTGAGAACCACCTCGGGGCCGAGGATCTTCAGCAATTGCGGCGAGCGGCCTGGGACACGTTTCTCCAGCGCCCCGATAGCGGCCTACGGCCCTGCTTTGCGCGAGGATGCAACCAAGTTCTCCGGACCCGCCCCACAACTGTGCGCTGCAGTGACGCCCACGGTCTCAAAATTGACATTTGCGTCGCTTGCTCCCACTCGGCCAAAAGACACGTGGCTGTTGCGGATGGCGTGCACGCAAAGGTCCCCGGCGCCGAAAGCGCCAACTGTCCCTTCGCTGCGCCAAACCCGGGAGCCGCGGTGGAGGCCGCGCGCGCAGCCGCACCCACTGCTGCTGAAGGGCCAGGTGTGGAATGTGGTATTCAGGTGCGGTGCCCTGTCTTGGCGTGCTCCCAGCCGCTGCACCATGCCTGCGACGAGTGCAACGCTGAGTACTGCCTCGTGTGCAGCGCACAAGAGGATGCGGCGTTGCGCGCTCACGGAGTTGGTACACCGTGCCGAATTCCCACCCAGCAACGGAGGCGTGAGGTCGAGGAACTGCTTATGGACAAGTGCCCTCAGTGCGCGAAATTTGTAGACTTCGGTTTGGATGGGTGTTTTGCGCTGAAATGTCCGTGTGGCTGTGGAATCTGCGCTTATTGCTGGGAAAACTGTGGAACAGACGCTCATGAACATGTGCGCAATTGTACTCTTGGCCATACGCTAGGAGGCGCTGGGGGAGACGACCGCGGGCTTTTTCCGAAAGAACCCGGTCGTGCCTATGAACTGGCCAAGAAGAAACGGCAGCGCATGCGGATGAGAGACTACTTTGCGACCCTGCCAGGCGATTCGACGCGCCGCAGCACATCACGTGTGTGTGCCCGTACCTTTATCGAATTCGGCTTGAACATCAAGGAGTTGGGAGGGCCGTGGTGAGCCGAAGATGGTGGTCCCTGATACGTGGTATTCACCGGGCACCTACTAACAATCACTCATCTCCTTCCTGAGTCTTCATTGAGAGCTCCTAGTTCCGGCCCTCACGCGGGGAACTAAGCAAATCTTAAAATCTTAAATATAGTTAATTAAGCATACAAGCACGAGAGCGCCCCATCGGATTTCATTTTACCAATACAAGCCCACATAAGGTCACAGAAACCAGTTCTTCGGACAGAAGTTGACGCGCAAGCAATGCGTACGCGCAAGCCGCGCAAGTAAAAATAGCCAGGCTTCCAGTCCGGCCCGGGGGACTCAGTAGACGCCGATTAGATGGCACCCTGCCTGTTAGTTACTAAATCCAGTCCCCCCTCGGGGGGCTCAGAAAAATATTTAACACCCCCGTGCTCGCAACGACTACGACGAAGAGGCCACTTACGAAAGCTATATGAACCCCGAGCCAGGCTTCCAGTCCAGCCCGGGGGACTCTGCAGACGCCGATTAGATGGCACCCTGTCTGATGGTAACTAAATCCAGTCCCACCTCGGGGGGGGTTCAGAAAAATATAAAAATCAATTGGAGATTGGAGGTCGTACGAGGTGGATAGGAAGCATAAGTCTCAAACTCTAAGGCCTATCTGAAGTATAGCCTCGTATCTCCTCTGTATCTGTCTGTGACTGCACTGAAGTGAGCAAACCTTTGCCGTTGCTCCGATAACGCCAACAACCCCATTTGATTACTCCGAGACAGCAACACCGTACTCCGTAAGTAGTACTTCGGGGCAAAATAGTAGCCACCCCGTAGGGGTATAAAAAGTAAAAACGAAGTAGCCGTTTGTCCTCGTGTCTCACTTTTTTCGCGCGATCAAAAATACTTCAATCATTCTCGTAAAGCAAGCTTCGCGCCATTCTATTGTGCGGAATAAAGTAAAATGTGATGAGATTCCTGCTTCTTCTTCAAGTGGCTCCCGTTTGAGCATAATTGTCATACTCCTCCACCACAGAGTTCATAAAATTCACTGGCCTAATATTCATATCCACCATGATTTTACCTACAGTTGGACCCGAACATTTGTCGTCACGAGATGATTCCGAATAAATCGACGGCCGCTTTTTTGGTTGTGTGCTGCGCAGTCCTGCTCGACAGCGGCTATACATTTACAACATCACCAATAAATCGTATCGGTAAAGTTCAATTGGGCTTATGCTCTGATTCCCGAGAGAGTGTTGTGGTATGGGCCAAGAAGAGAAAACTAACGCTTGGGCCGTGCCTCGAAACATTGGGCCTTCAACGCGGCGCCACGTTGCACGACGCAAAGGAATCTTTTCGACGGGAAGTCTCTTTCGTTCACCCTGATCGCAACTCAAGCCCAGAAGCCGCAGAGCGTTACGCTCAGCTCACCGAAGCTTACGCTGTTGCTACCAAGGAGCTTCGAGGCCACGACAACAACAAACCCAACGTTGGCGGCGACCTCTTTAAATTTGCGCACAGCTGTGCAGCGTTTTCGCATGCCTTTGGTAAAGAAGTACTGATACCAATTACGCGTGATGTGGCTGCACCGGTAGCGCAGTATGTGTGTCAAAGCGTAATAGATAAGGCTGTTATACCATTCGTGCGTAATGCCATGGACACGGCTTCCAATGAGGCTCAAGAGCTTGCGGAGAAAAGCAATGAAGCCAAAGTTGTCAAAGAATCAAGCACAATTAAGCAACAAAAGATCCAGGTAAGGTTTGGTGGCAAAGAACTAGTCGGTACCTAGTAGATCTCTAATCTTAATCGAAGGTTGCAATGATAGAAATGTTTGTGTTTGTTTCTGGTTGACAACGATGCCCATTGAATATACAACAACCCCTTTGTTTGTAGGTGTTCCGCGCTTTTAATCAATACGTGTACATTCAGCGTAATATTAATGCTGGTAAGGCTGCAGTGGTCGAATCTGCTGCTGTCTCTTCCTCAACTGCCGCTAATACGAGGAGCAAGGCCTCGCTGCTAGCAGACCGAGCTTTCACTCGGCTAGTAACTGCTTGGCGTTCACAGACTATTTCACACTTTCGGATTCAGCCTGAAAACTTGCGTCCTGCAGCAATGCGAAGCTTCGAGTGGCTGTACGCTGCTTCCAAGGTGTTGGGAGCTCGAATGGTGCCATCCCCAGCAGCGCACCCCTCTGTAGTAAGCACTAATATAGCCCTCAAGCAGCCTTCCGCGCAAACTAGTGACTTTGGCAGTACTCGTGCCCGAGGCGCCACTGTGGCAGCAGCGTATCACTTGCAATCTATCGCAACAAAGCAGCAAGCAGAAAGTGCAGTGCAAGCAAAGGAGATGGCACAAATGGCCGACAGGTTTGCGAAGCAGTTCCACCGAGACGCCACTTCATTCGCAATGACTGCCAGGAAGTGCGCAATTGATGCAATGGGCGGCTTTGATTTTCCCGCAACAAATACCAAGTTCTTTTTGTGATTATATATGCCACCTCCCTGTAACTCTGCTCTTGCTCCCTGTATTTTAAAGGGCAAAGGGCGGACGGGCCGGTCGAATCTAAATTTGATAAATCCACGAGCAGTGGAAATTTCTGTAGTATTCGCTCTCATGGTCGTCGGATCAGTTATGGAATATAGCATATGGTTGGCTTTCGTGACGGGAATGGGCTAATGGGCACAGGCTGCTTGGTAGACCGCATGCGGTCCACTGGGCATTCGCTACTTACTACATGCTCTGTTCGCGGGCAAAATTCGACTAAAGAGAGCTCTAGCTCGCTGGAGCCATTCATCGCACCCTTTATACTAAAAAGCTTAGTCCTTAGGGGCTTCAATGGGAGGGCGAATGTGCAGTAAGGGAATGTAACACAGCTATAACTAACCAATAAATGACCCCCCAATTGGTGAATCCGAGCTGGGGAAATGGACTTCGTAATTATATCAGGGACCTTATTTAGTATAAGATTCATTGATATCCGTGTCTGCCTGAAAGCCTTCTGATTACGAGCCCTCGGGGACTGCGTCGAGACAGGTGGAGGCGCTGGTGGCTTCAAACCCCGTAGGGCCACTGGCTTTGTAACCTCGGATTTATACGCGCGCCCCCTCAGTAGTATCTGTAGAAACCGATCTCCCCTGTAAGGGGAAGTGACAGAGGTTGAACTTTCCATTGTCGTGTACTTCCCTTTCTCTCTTATAATCTTTTAATTTATATAAGGCCTAGCAGACTTCTTGTTCTTCTACTGGTATAAGGCAGCCAGTACTCTAAATGAATTCCTCAGCGAATGAGGTTATAAGAGAGAAAGGGAAGTACACGACAATGGAAAGTTCGACCTCTGTCACTTCCCCTTACAGGGGAGATCGGTTTATACAGTACCCGCCCTTCCTTGACTTTTCTGAGCCCCCCCGAGGGGGGACTGGATTTAGTTACTAACAGGCAGGGTGCCATCTAATCGGCGTTTGGAGAGTCCCCCGGGCCGGACTGGGAGCCTGGCTCGGGGTTCATATAGCTTTCGTAAGCGGTCTCTTCGTCGTAGTCGTTGCGAGCACGGGGGTTGACTTTTTCTGAGCCCCCCGAGGGGGGACTGGATTTAGTTACTAACAGACAGGGTGCCATCTATTCGGCGTCTACAGCGTCCCCCGGGCCGGACTGGAAGCCTGGCCCGGGGTTCATATGGCTTTTTCTGAGCCCCCCCCGAGGGGGGACTGGATTTAGTT
>Ga0307982_1000712_pt1 | contig 26437 bp, 22 predicted proteins | sample OrgLakmetagen989_FD_201847 | JGI IMG/M metagenome (GOLD analysis project Ga0307982, IMG submission 201847) | Saline water microbial communities from Organic Lake, Antarctica - #989 | ecosystem: Environmental > Aquatic > Non-marine Saline and Alkaline > Saline | place: Antarctica: Organic Lake...
CAAATGACTCCTGTGATGGTCTGTGAAAAATATGCGGCAAAAAAAAAATGCATTTTGGTTATTTTACACTTTGGTTATTTTACATTTTTGCATGATGTAGGGACACCCCCCTGCTGCGGCTCCCCGGCATGGACCTGCAGGTGGTAGACATTTCCAGCAATTATCTCACAGGATCAATTCCGTTCGGCTTGTTGCCTCTTCCAAATATGCTTCAGGTCGACATGTCCAACAACTCGCTCAGCGGTAGCATCCCTGTTGGGCTGTTGCAACTGCCGCAGCTGAAATTCCTGAATCTGGAGAAGAATTCCCTGACAGGTGAAATCCCCGCGGTGCTACCCATGTCACTGCCAGCGCATCTGCAGGTACTGCGGCTTGCGGGTAATCAGCTAAGCGGGCCGCTGCCGGATTTTGTCGGGCGACTGCCCAGCCTACAGAGCCTGGACCTGTCCAGTAATAGCTTTCGCGGCAGTCTCCCGGCATTTGCCTCGACCGGCCTTACCTTCTTTGACGTGTCAAACAATGCCTTGAGCGGCAACATCCCTGCACACCTTTTCCAGCAATCCACTCTCCACTGGGTTGATTTATCCGGGAATACCTTCTCAGGCCCGCTGCCCCCCATCCAGGACGCACATGAGCTCACTTACTTCGCGGTATCCCCCGCTCCATACTTGACCTCCACAAGCAAGTTCGCGCTGCTCATCCCGCCAGGCACCACTGCTGAGGCGTGGTTTGGTTCCTCCCTCTCGGTGCTGCAGGTGTGCTCCCTCAGCGGCGTGAATCTCCCTGCAGGTTTTCTGGCCCGCTTGCCCCTGCTACCCGCCCTGCGGCAGCTGTTCGCGGCCTCCACTGGTGTGAGTGGCACTCTCGACCCCCAGATGGCGCAGCAGCTGCCTGCCTTGCATACGCTGGATGTGAGTGTGGCTAGCATGTACAGTCAGACCGCCGCACAAGGCTCTCTGACTGGAGTGCTTCCGCTCTTACCCAGCGGGCTGCAGAACCTCATTGTATACAACAACGACTTCCGCACCCTTGCATCACTGCAGCACCTGCACGACCTAGTCAATTTGGTGCTGGACGGCAATCGATTCCTTCAGGGCAGATTGCCTACTGACTGGAAAGTCTTTAGCAAGCTGCGGGTGCTGTCGGCGCAGCACTGTAGCCTCGGGGGGGTGCTGTCTGAAAGCTTGTTTCAGCTGGCACTTGAAGGGACACTCACCACCATTGCACTGACTGACAACGAGTTTACCGGTTCATTGGTGCTGCCCAGCCCCTTGAACGGCTCGGCGCTTGTCACTCTACAGGCGCTGGACGTGAGCCACAACTCTATTGGGGGCACGGCAGCAGATTTTGCCAGCTTCTTGACAGCCGCACCATCGCTTGACAGTCCCGATTTTTCGTTCAATCTGCTATCCTGCGGCCTGCAAGACACTGGGCACCTGGGGCTCGCTGCCAAGAAGACCTCGGGCCGCTTCTCCTTGCTGTCGGGCAATGTGTTTCGTTGCCCTGTGCCCCCGGCACTAAAGAAGCTGGACATTGCGGGAACATCCTACACGTGTGATTCTGGGCCACTGAAGTTAAATCTCGTGCTGGCAGCAGCCGCCATTCTGGCAGTTCTTGCATTCGGCATGTGGGTATGGCGGCGACGCACCCGGAGCCGTGCCCGCGCTGACGCAGCAAAGCAGGAAACAGGATCGACATGGTACTACCTGCTGGTCACACGACACACCGCCCTGGCATCCATCTTCTTGTTCGTTGCAGCATTGTCTGTGCTGCACTGGGGGGTGCTGTATGAATCTCAGTACACTTGTGCCGGTGCCATGTGGGGCTCAGGTGTGTACCACACGGATGGCAGTGCGGTGCTACTGCTCTCATGCGCGTTGTTGCTGACAGTGGTGCTGTGGCCATCCATGGAGTTCCGCGCCCTGCAGCAGCACACGCAGGCACTTGAGGCCTGGGAGAGGCAGCCGGAGAAGCTGTCCGGGGCCGGAGTGCAGCCGCGCTGCTGCAATCGCTGCCATCTTGGCGTATGCTTCGTCGCCCTGTTCCTGCTGCTGTGCCTGCCTGTCATTGGTGTTGATTTCCTGGTTGCAATCATGGGGCCCATTCTGGCGCACAGGCGCTGGCCTGTACCGGATGTGAGCACGCTGGTGGTGGTCGGATCATCCCTCCTCAAGACCGTGCTAAACAGTTGGTGCCTTCCCGTCGCTGCAATTGCGTGCCTTGGCGAGCCTAGCTATGCTAGGCTGCAAACTGCACAGCTTCGGCAGGGGCGCGCCCGCTGCGGCTGCTGCCGCTGTGACTTCGCTGGAAGCTCAATTATCGGACTGGCACAGCTGTTGACATCTGTCGTGCTGCCTCTGGGCATATCTCTCACCAGTCTTGCGCGGTGCACAGGAGCCAGTCAAGCGGCGACATTGTTTGTATCTACAGAGGTCTCTCCATTCACGATTCCGCCTTGCGCAGATGCCGGTGTGTGCATCGTCCCCAACTGGGGTGACGGAACTGCCGATTTTGTGACGTCTACCCAAACCGTCATCCGCCCCACCTGTGCCAGCGCTGGCTATGAGTTGTTTGCCCCACAGGCCACATTGGTGCTGGCAATGCAGGCGGTACAGGTGCTGGTACTGGCCCTACTACAGTGGCGCTCAGGACTGACGCTGGCAGAGATGCTGGCAGAGGCACCGCAGGTAGCCATACAGACTACACAGCAATACTGCTGCTGCCGCTGCCTGCGGCGGCACCGTGCACCCGATGGTGATGTGCTGATGGCACCATCGCCGCGCTCTCGAGTGCCCCCTCCCGACAATGGCCCCAAGGCTGATTTGCCCTGCCCCAGCAGCCCATTGCTCGAGGCGGGGGTGGAAATGCGTGTCGGTCGTTCGTTTGCTGACATCGCAGCTATTCCGCTGCTTGGACCAGATGCTACCCGCCACCGCTCAGCCTCCCTTAACTGTGCCAGCAGCGTGGAGGCACCTGCTGTACAGGTGGAGCAGCTTGCTGACCCTGGAGCACCAGGCAGTGCCCAAGAGGAAGATAGCACGGTGATATTGCAGGAAGATAGCACGGTGGTACTGCCCACCTTTGATAGTTTCCAGCTGCACTTTGCGCTGCTGATGGGTGCCGTATTTGGCGCCGTGTACCCCGCTGCTGCCGTCGCCTGTGCAACAGTGCTGGGCGCATATGCGTTGTCGTGGCACATTGCACCGCATGCACAAGTCTATGACGCACAAGTGCCGCGCTGGCTGCGCAGCGTCTCGCTGCTGGTGTATGCTGCCTCCCTGTGGTTCGTGTATGGCCCCTGGAGCATGCTTGGAGAGGGGATTGCAGTGGGGGCAACAGTAGCGCTGGTTGTGGTGAGTGTGTTCGCTGTGGGTGGTGCTGTGTGGATGCAAGTGCCGTCTGCTGAGCAGGCTCACATGGTGCAGGCTGGACGTGCCGCTGTGGCTTCCTGTGCTTACCGGTGCCGCACGCCCAACAACACTGTCGGCACTGCAGCAGCGGGGTCTGATAGCGAGCCCCCCGAGATGTGCGCCTGCGGACAATAAAGTGCTGCGTTCCTGCTATCCCCCCTGCGCTAGGCGTGCTGATCCGCCATGGGCCAACGCTAGTCTATAGCCGGAGCGTCAGCTGCTCTCACTGTCCACAGTTGTGACAGCATTTAGTGTTCAATGGCGCCCCTTATCAAATAATCAACGGCTTTATCATATCTGCTAGTGTCAGCCTGAGGCATGCATGCACATGCAAATACAAGTTGCCGGCATGCACACCAGCCTGAGGGCCAAAAGAATCTTCTTGCCCTGTGGGTTTTCTCCTGCTCGTGACTATCTTGCGCTCAGTGGACCTAATGACGCAAGTGCTGCGCTGACGAGGACAATGTTTTTGTTTTCTTCAGTGGCAGGATCACTACACTGGACATTGCCGGGCTTCCCCCCCGGGGGGTGTGTTGCATGTATAATCTGAGCTTTTACTCTGTTACTCCAGAGACTTACCAAGCCCGCTTTATCGATGCTGCATGTGGCTCTGGCGTGTGATTGACCCCCCCACTATGGATGCTTAGTTGTGGGCTGGTAAAGTATACCGGGTCATCATCTGCATCACCTACGACAGGAGCCTCACATGCAGCTTGCTCCCGCTCACCGTAAGATTTTGAGTAGTGCATCGAGGAGCTCTTCGTGATGGTGTCTGCCAACGGCGGCTGGACAGAACTGCCATGCATGAGCTGATCTGCAGGGGGCGTAGGTGGCACCTCGTTCTTGCCTCGACGTCGGTTAGAGAGGAACTCCCGCAGTAGCAGGTACAAACAGGACAGCACAAACGCAGCGTCGCTGGTAATGACAGTAATAGATACCAGAGCCATCACCGTTTCTTTCCGGGGGGCTCGTGAGCCGAGCTGAGTTTCTACGGCCGTTTCTGCTGCTCCGCCTATCAAGAACTGCCCACCCACCAAGGTGAGAAGAGCAACAAAGAGGCTGGCACCAGCAATGCTGTTGATGATTGGCAAACGGTATGCATGCTTTGTCATTTGCAGCACGAGCATTGCCAGTGCCAGGTGCGCCCCAATGGTAGCTTGTGACGCCAGTTCAATGGGGGCAAGCACCACCGCGACAACAGCTAAGCCAACCTTGTTGACCTGCACTACACCCTCCCACCAAGGCACCTCTGGCTTATAGTCAGCAAACACAAAGCACAATGTGCGAATAGCATCTTGTTTGCAAGGGTGGTGCCTTGCTACCAGCACATGCTGCGCTCCAATCAGCAAGGACATGCCCATGGCTGGAATACCAAACGCATACAGTAGCAATGCAGGGACACCCGCCATGAATTGAACCAATTGCACCTCTGGATCGTTACCTGGCGCTGTAATCACCCACAAGGACACTCACACCAGCTATATCAACGACGATCTGCAGAGGTGTCAGTGCTATCGACAAATGTAATGCTCAGTATGTGAGCACCGGCACACATCATAGCGGACGCCGCCCCAACGAGTTGCTTTAGACCTTGTGTGGTTGCCACATCAAAGTTTGAAACGGTGGCAGTATATGCACGTAGGGCGGCCAAGCCGGCTTTGTGAAACCGTCCACCCCTATCCTATCATAGTAACAGATGGGGGGTTCAAAGCCAAAGCGTGAACAGAATTTGCATACATTTAAAAAAAATTAATTGTCCCGATTTTTTCTATATTGGTAGAGTAATCTAGCTTTTGACCCGTTTTCATTAGTAGGTGCGACCATGGCTGCACAGTGCGCTGCACACCTGCATCGCGTGCTCAGTGGCAGCAGACATGTGCTCTAGAACACCACATTACACAAGAGCACTTTGTGCTGCACTGCGCAGCTGTAGTGATTGTATGACCCACGGGCAGAGCACAGAGTACACTTGCCAGGGAGTGTATGGGGTGGACATAAATGATATTCATACACAGTTTGGTGCGCGCACGAACCGAAATAGCCCCGCTCCAGATGCTGCTGCCCACGGTGCAGCCGCTCACATTGCTCCCGTGCGTGCCGGACAGTCACTTTTCCTCCACAGGGTCCCACGTCACACTGTCCAGCATGGTGACTTGCTTTTTCAAGTCCTCCTGCCGTTCCACAATGACAGCGTGCACCGCCACTGCTGTGCGCATGAAGTCCCCTGGGGACTCCATGCAACCCGGCACAGCTGCATCTGCTGCTTCGTAAAATGCGTCCCAACAGTGACACGTCACTGCAATGGGCCGCAGCACCAATAAGTACACACTGCGCTTGGCCTCCACAGCCTGCAGCAAGGCTTGCTGCTCCCGCCGCAGCTCTTCATACCGGGTGTGCAGAGCAGTTCGTTCGTCTTGAGAGAATGCAGCCGCAGTGTCCCGTTCATGCATCACTGCGTGCATTGGAGTCATGACTGACATGGACACAAACACACTGCGCAAGCGGGCGCGCAGGGGCGCTAAGGTGTCCCTCACTTCCACACTGCACACATCTGCATCCCAATCCTGTGCATCAAACCCCGCGCCTGCACGTGCTGCCGCCCCAGAAAACCGTTGGGGTAAACCCTGCACGTGCTTTGACACCTGCTCCACATTCACCGCCAAAGCAACCTGCGGGGGAGGGGTGCCCTTTCCGACACTGGATGTGGTACTCATTGTGCTGTAGTGGTGTGTGTGTGTGCGTGCGCGCTAAGAAAACACTGCTGTCACGCTGCATAAATTTACGTGGTGCTCATCTTGCAAAGCCCAGTGCTACCCTTACACACACCCGTGGTGCCCCCGCCTGCAGTGAGCACACCTGTGTGCGTGCACTTGCTGGCAGTCTACCCCTGTCCCCTCTTCCCCCGCCTCCCTGATGGCCGCTTTAGAGCCCCAGAGATGTACACCTCATGCATAGCTTGGGTTGCGCAGTATAGAACTTGGTGCAACACAGCAGCTGTGCTGTACCAGGTGGGACAAGCCGGCGGCTATTCACTGACACCCACTCCACACACAGTTGCTGCCCTAACCAGCGCCTTCGGTAGTGACTTGGGCACAGTAGGCCGTGCACTGCTGCTCGCTCTTCTCACCTGACCGCCAATGTAGTGCAGTGCTGCCCACGGGCACAGATCCTCGTCTGCATGCAGCACTGTGTGCAGGCACTGTACACTGTGCCACGCAGCAGCTGCGTCTTCAAGCAAGGTACCCTGTGGGGACGAGTGCAACCTGGCGCTGTCGCAAGCTTCCTGCACAGTAGTCTCCACTGCCAGGGCACACTGTTCCAGCTGCTTGGCCCAAGGACACGCAAATCCCAAGCAGTGTGCGGAGTCTGGTGAACATAGAGCTGTCACTGTGGCCACACACAGCCTCTCCAATGCAGCAGCAGCAGCCACGCCATCCCATTCCCCAGTGGCCACTTGCAATGCGGTCAGTGCCTGCGCCGCAGCCGGAACACCCTCAATTGCAAGGAAGGGCGGGCAAGCTTCAGCGCTGACTCCTGCTTGGAGAAAAGCAACCATTGAATCGTTCAGGTGCTTCCCCGGAGCCACACAACATCTTAGCCATGGCAGTAGAGGCTCCACGGCACGGTAAGCTGCCCTTGCCACGGCATTCACTGTTAATGTGCTGGGCATTGGATCAAGACGAGCCAGTGGTGGCCCCACCATGGTACCCCGAGGGCACTCCATTTGCAATAGTGCAGTTCCCACCCCTGTCGAAGCTGCCCGACTTTCAGCTCCACTATAACTCAACAGTGCCTGCTTTGTGGATGCTCGTGGCTGTGGCAGCAGCACTGAATCAATCCCACCCAGCTGTGGGCGCGTACGCATTGGTGTGCGAATACATGCGGGTGCAGGAGCCATTCAATTCCACAGCAGCACTGCCTGAAACCAACATCCCCAACACGGACGCAGAGCAAGCTGTGGAGGTGCTGTTACGAAACCCTCTACCTGACAGCGCATTCAAGCTGAAAGCATTGAGCGGATCAAAGCGCAGCGCGTGAGGTGGCGCAGGAGAGCCCGATGTTTGGGGGACAGCTCTGCTTCGGCCGTGTAGCGAAGTGTTTGAAGGTGAAATTGTGTTGCTTTGCGACTCTCCGGCGTGGCCCACCACGCCCCCATAAATTGCCTCTTGCTACTTTCGGGTGTCTACAAGTGCTTGATGTAGATGGGTAAATGCAAGCCGCCTCGTATTGGCCCCCCCTCCCCAGCTTTACACACACCATTTCACACCCAATAGCCAACACAACAGTTTGATGGGTAGCTGTGCATCCACCAGTGGAAAAGCACATGAAGCTGAAACTGCGCCGCTTGACGTTCCCCCAAACCGGCGCCAACCCCCAAACAAGCAAATGTTGTGCAATTGTTCATGCCAGTCTTGGGTGCCGGAACCCATGCATTCAATCCATTCATGGCTGCATCACTGTACACTGAGCGCTCATCAACATGCCAGTGCCGGTGTGGGGAGTGTACTTCTCCCCCATGTGCACTTTGCACTGAAGCAACTCGGCACGCTGCCCCAGTGCTTCCTTGGACATCCTTACCACAAGTCCCTAACAGGGGTAAACTGCCGCTGTACTGGGCTGCAGCTGTTGACAACCCATCTGCACAGAGGAAGTTGCTGGTTGATGTCACACACTGGGCATTTCACGCCACTGGGATGATTGGGCGGGGTGTGGTGGATGTGGGCGCACTGCGAGAGTTTCTGGGTGGCATGGCTGAGTGGTATGGGGGGTACCCCCCATACCACAACGCTATGCACGCAGCAGATGTCATCCATACAGCCACAATGTTCCTCCTGGGGAACGTAGAGGAATCGCCAGGGAACACATTTGCTGCGCACACCAGGATTCCTGATGTGGTGCGCGCAGCGCTATTTGACCCAGCCCACTACCTGAAATCCGCTGAAGCACGAATCATATATGTTGATGAAGCTGGCTTGCTGCGGGGGATGCCCCCCTTGCTGGCCTGTCCTCTGCCCTCACTGGGCTGGCCTGCCACGGGGAAGGAAGCCATTCTTGCGCATCCACGCCTGGGCATGCCCCCGCCCGGCGAAGAATACTTGCCAGTACTGTTCACCCTTGGGTGGCACCAGGGAATACCACTTGGGCCATCCCCCCGCCCCCAGGCTGGGCTCCACGTCAAAGGGTGTTGAGGGGGGGTCAGGCAGGATGCCTGACTCAGCATACAGCGGTGGTGCAGGGGGGGGCGAGATTGTTCCAGCTTGTGCCTCAGGACTCACTGTCGCAGTGTATGCGTCAGACTGCAGTACTCCTGTATGCAGCTCTCCGCGTTCCGATGTTCCCCAGCGGGGAACGTTCTCCGATAACCCTCCGTCCCAGCACAGAACTTGATGCTCCCCCAAGGCGCTGCAGTCCGTGCACACACTAGTTTGCGTGGAAATTGTCTCCATCGCCTCGGTGTCGCTCACTGCATTGGTGTGCACATGTCTGGACTGCAGCACCATGGGCCGCTCGAAGTATCCTGGGATGTGTGATGACGCCAAGCATGTGTCCAGTAGCTCCTGAGTGCTCGTCCAGTGAGTCACGTGCCCATGATGGGGACCAGGACAACAAGCAGGCATCGTGCACGCCTGACAAGGCAAGGCCCTAGTCACTGTGACTCGCAGGCGGCCGCTGAGACGCGCAGCAGCATCTGGCGGCAGGAACTGCTCCGCACCCCCCAGGGACACCTGGGACATCACGCCCAGGGGGCCCATGACGCGCTGCTCACACACCTTGGCCTGCTGCAGGGCGCGCTGCAGCAGTGTGCTCAGGGGTACCCCCGCCCCCACCCCCATGGCCAGCATGCTGCCGGAGGAGGTGCCCGCCAGCCGCACCCCTGGGGAGGACAGAGCCCATCGCTCCTGCAGTGCAGACGCGGCGCCGATGTGGTACATGACCATCCAGCTGGCCCCTGCAAAGCCGAAGCGTGGACGGCTGTCGAAGCCGTCTGTGGTGTGCCATGCAGCTGTGGGGCAATCGCTGCCCGCGGCAGGGGAGGGGGCCTGCAAAGACACCAGGGGGGGGGCCAGCAGCGGGAGGTACCCGTCTGCTGCAGCTTGCATGACATTGCACACTGCGGCGTTGCGCCACTGGATGAGGGTGGGTGGGGGGGCCTGCGCAGCCAGTACCCCCCCTTGTGCCTTGCCGCTCAAGTCTACATCGGCGCCACGAACCCACCGCTGCAAAGACGGGAACTCAGCCAGCGCGACCTGCATCTGAAAATAAAGCAGGGAGTCGCCACCCTGCACCCCCTGCTGCCAGCATGATGACGGTAGGAATTGAGCAAACTGGCTCAAGTCAAGCTCACCAGGCTGCTGGGTCCCAGTCAATTCACCCCCCCTGGCCTTTGAATGCAGAGCGCTACTCAAGCATTCCAAGATTTCGGACGAAAGATACACACTCAAGCGTACAGAGTTGAGCACCAGTAGCAGAGCAGCATGCTTGAGTTGCCGAACAGTGCGTCGGGGGAGCTGCGCAGGCAACAATTCTTTGGGGGCGCATCACGCGCCCTGTCAAACAAGCAAGCCTTACCAAACGGGCGGCAGCTGTGAGCAGCACAACCAAAAGTATGATAGTTCCTGAGCTCCGCTTTGCGCGAGCCCACATTGCGGGCAGGCCTACCGACCTCATGCAGTTGCAAATGTGGCTCAGGGGTCAAGTCTGCTTGGACGCACCCCAGTAGAGCACCTCAGAACGAATGAATGTTGACCGCGGGCCAAAGTCAACAGCTGAGACGTTTGGCTTACGCTCACGTGTGATTGTCAGAAGTGTCTTTGGCACCAAGTGCACACTGAGGCATGTCATACATGCTGGCGCCCCCCGTAGATCCGCTCCAGGGGGGCTGCATCGCACACCGTGCAGGGTGTCCAAGGCGAGCAAAATGCACACAAGGGATACAGCCCAATTCAGAAAGTACATTAACACTTTATGCAGCATGCAGGCTTGGCCCTGAGCGCCTGGCCCAGGTGCAGGCTCCGCCCACCGCACACTTACAGCCGCACAACACACGTACGGGGCACCGCCTGAGTCAATGCAAGCACCCCCTCATTAGCAGCAGCAGCATGTACACGCCCCTGCTGTACTGCAGCTTCCACCGTGGCTTCTGTGGCCTCTGAGCCTCGCATGGACAGCAGCTGCAGGCGCGGGAGCAGCTGGAGGGCCTGCGTTGCACCGCGGTCAGACACGCGGCGGCACTTGTCCAGAACCAGCTCACGCAGGGCAGGGACACTCTTCGCAATGTCGCCCACCGCGAAGTCCGTCAAGCCAGGGGTCCACGTGATCTCCAGGCGCCGAAGCTGCGGTAGGACGGCCAACAGCCCCGCCAGCTCCTGCACCCCCCCTGAGCCGTGCAGCCCAGCACACTGCCGCAGCTGCAGTGTATCCAGTGCCAGAAAGCCTGTTTGCGCCGCAGCCACCTGTGCCATTGCCCTAAATGTGCCGGCACCTGCAGCAGGAGGCAGCGCCAGCTGGTGCAGGCTGCCCTGACTCAGCACGATCTCAGCCGCCTGCGCGTCACTCACCAGGGGAACACAGCTGATGTCCAAGGACAAAAGTGAGCTGCATGTGGAGACTGCTTGTTGGATGCCTGCATGTGAAATGTTTCGGCAGCCCGCAAAGGACAGGTGCTGCAGCTTGCAGTGCGACAGCGCCCCCGCCAATGCCCGCAGGCCCGTGTCTTGCAGGCCCACGAGGTGTGACAACACCAAACGCCTCAACCGGGTGCCTGTGCTCTGCTTGGCGCTGCCCCCGCTGAATGCAGCTGCGGCCCCGGCAGCTGCCTGGCTGCCTGGCGCCTGGTACAGCATGCTCTCCACAACGCCTTCCACATCAGCATCAGCAAAGTCGCTGCAGTGAAGCACCTCCAGAGACGTCAAGAAGGGACACTTACTGAGCAGCAGTGAGGTGCCGTTCGCAGCTACGTCGTGTAGCTTCAGAGCGGTCAATTGTAGTGGCTCTTCGCTTGGCAGGAGAAACCCAAAGTCAACCGTGCGCTGCAACTCCGATTGGAACTGAACAACCAATGACACCAGTGACGTACTGCGAATCATTTCTATGATTTGCTTTCCTGTGACAGCACTGCTGACCAACTTCAGCCGCCGCAAACCTCGATTGCGAATAATGTACTGAATCGCTGAATCAGAAGTTTCTTCATGTCTGTGCTGCAGCTCCAACTCAGTCATCTGAAATGTTGCCGAACGAAAGCGCTGACACAATGTACCCATGACGGCAAGTATTTGCTTGGCAGGTCCATAGAACGATAGCACTTCTGCTATGAGACCTGGATACAATCCCCCAAATTGGTAGTCCATGTCGCTACGTAATTCTTTGTTTTGTGTTTCGTGCAGCACGCCTACCGCGCTGATTCCAGCATAAACATGGGCACAATTGGGACCATCAGCTGGACGACTGAAATTAAGATTTGCAGATTGCGCACTGATTCGCTCCGTCGAGCATGTCACAAGCTTACAAAACTGAGAATAACACATGCACCCCGATTCAAGGGGGCACGAAATCAAATACAATATCCAGCCCTGGTGACAGGAGGCATTGCACGATGGTCGAATGCTGCCTGCATTCAGCTCCAACTCATTTCAACTGCTCGCATCACACGCGTGCAGCGAGTGTTGCATGCAGGTGGCTTCCCCCTGAACCCAGCAACGGAATTATTTGAACTGGCCACAGCCGTCTTTTGTCAAACAAGCCATGGCGTCCAAACAGCAGGCTCGCCCTGAAGACCTCATCCAGATCATCGAAGCCGTAGAGGAAACTATCCATTTGCAAATTCCAGGCGTCTTCCCCCGCTGGTTCCTGGAGCACCAAGGTCACAAGGTGTGCTTGATGGTTTCGTTTTCCCTGCAGATGTCCGCCACTATGCCAATTGCAGTTGAAAGTCTGGGAGGCAATTGTACCAGCACCCTTGTACGGATCACCAATCATATGTGATGGTGTATACTACACTCAAGAGGCAGCTGCCCACGGTCTGCTTGCACGGATCGCCCACATGGAGACGCTGTTGAGACCATTCTTCCCGCCGTCCAAGGGCAAAGCCAAGGTACGGCCCACAAAGACACAGCACAAATCAAATACTTCCATATTTCCCCTCAGGCTCAAATTCCACTTCCAGCAACTTTGCGCTGGCTATACCCGATGGGGTTCGAGTCGCGCATGCGGTTTGTGGCAGCAGTCAAGAATTCTCTCCAGCATCGTCGAGTGACCAGAGATGGGCTGATCCTAGCCAGTGTGTTGAGGTGGCAGGAAGACCGGGGGCTCATGCTTCTAGATCCATGTCTATCGCAGAATATCGCCGATAGTTATTACAGCACAAACACCCTTGGGGTCACAACTGCTCGGCCAGCCGCCGTGACTCCAGAGCCCCCTGGCGCCCCGCGGTCAGACAGATCCAGCGCCACCACAGGGAAGCGCTCCAGCCACAAGAATAAATGGCACGACACTGAGCCCCGTGCACGCAGCTCCCGCCAGCACTTGGCGCGGGGAGCAGCAGCAGGCGCCGGCTCCAGAAGCCAGCTGCCGGCCAGCAGCCCCAACGCAGGCACGCCTTCGTCGGCATCTGGCTCCTCTATGGCCGAAGACGAGCCCATCATAGACATCCTAGACCCAGAGTCGCGCCTGAAGGAGCACAGGGCGGCAGTGCTGGCCCTGGCCGCCAAGGCGGCGCTGAACACCTCAATGAGCTCAGATGAATCGGATGCATTCCAAGCACCCGTGGCGAATTTTGGGGTGAATCTGGACAGCGAAGATGAACTGTAAACAAGAATTATTTATTTTCTAAGTCGACACATGCGTGTCTGTCATCTCTCTCTCAGCTCATACTTGGCTCACACGGAGGGCACGAGGGCTGAGTTGCATGTCCGCGGTGCTGCAGCCGTTGTCCGAGCTCTGAGAGAGCGAGGTGAACAATGTGAGGGGACCTGGCCCCTTCTTAAGACTGCTGCTGCCCAGCAGCTCTGAGGCCTGCAGACAACTCGAAGACGAGGGGCTGTCGTCATCGGCGGCAGGCGGGGATGGGGTGGACACATCTCCGGTACGAGAAACCACAGCCCTCCCGGAATGGGAGGCAGCGGGCTTCAAATGCGAAGATGCGAGGCTCCCATACACAGGTTGCGAACCCTGAGGCTCATCAATCAAGTCTGCTTCTTCGTCCAGGGCATCCAAAAAACTGACGTAGCTGTCCACGTGGCTTGCCGCATTGGCATTGCGAGACTGTGCACGCTGAGAACCGTTAACAGAGAAAAGCACGGGGCTTAAATCGTGGCCTTCATCTTCGCAGTCTGCTTGGGCCGATTGTTGAGCCGAAGATGAGACGTGGTCGCTTGTGCCGGGCTCCACAGCATGAAAGCTGCTGCTGGAAGAGCAGGGAGGAGGGCTGCCAGCCTCAATTGACTCTAGCACAGCCTGAAGAATTGCTATCCGCCTGGCCGTCACTGAAACGTCGGACTCCGTCTCGCTGCACTTCTCAAGCGCCTTGGTGTCCATGCCCAACGCAGCGAGGATACTCACGGCGGCCGTGAGGTACTGCTGTCGGCGCTTCACAGGGCTTGCTTCGACACAAATGACTGCACTAGGTGTTTGAAGATTTGTTGGCTGCATCAGTCGCCCCAGAAACTGTCGCTGGGTGTCGCTGGCTGCTGTGAGCTGTGCTTTCACAATGGACCAGGGGGAGCAAGCAGACCAGAAGTCCATCGGATAGGGTGCTCGAGAGATGACTCGAATATCTTCCAGGCTTTCTCGCCATGCTATTCCTTTTGATGCCCGGGGCTTCTTGCTCTCTGATGGCGTCACGGGTTGTGCAGAAATGTTTTGCGTTGCGGCTTCTGTCGCTGCGAAGGTAGAGCGTTTTAGTGAAAAAATGAGTGCAAGGCACCAATTAAAGATTGGATGGAGGTCAATGGTGCATGAAGTCAACACAAAACGAATCAAATGTGGAGAAGATTGCAGCCAGGGTCTGGCAAAAAGCAGTCATCCTGAGCTGAGCGCACCCGCGTTGCGAAAACTGCTAAAACGCGGAGCGTGCTACGGCCTATGGCCACGCAAGGCATGGCAGCCACAACAACGCAACATATTCCGCTTTTCATTGAAACTTTAAAGCGTTGGTAGGATCCTTATAATGGGGATGGACACAAAACACGACAGTTGGTCAAACTGCCACACACTCTGAGGCAAATTCTTCGAAACGCCACTCGCATCTGATTAGCTACATCTTGATCACAGGAAAGCGAAATCTCACCTTCTCGACAGCGCTTCCTATTAGATAACGAAGGCATGGTTGCTGTGTGTTGCATTCAGGCTTCACTTTTCAGAAGGTGCGAAGCCGAAAAACGTCACACCGAGCTTTCAGAAAACCTTTTTTCAAACTCGGATGAAGTTCTCCCCCAAGAAAACCTGCAACGTCTCGAAGGTGTCAATTCATACTGGACATGATACATTCGGACATTCTCGTGCAATAATGAAGCTTACAGCTACCTTTACAGTGAAGCCGGCTGGCGAGATGCCCTGTTGGCCCCGTCATCACCCCACGTGGCTGGACAGACTAGGCGGTCCAGCTGAGTACGGGCTGCTACAGTTTGAACAAGCATCAGCACGATCAAATTGACGCCATTCTTCTTCGGCCTCTGCGCCTTGTGCTTTGTGGCTGGCTGCTTGAGCGAGTCACTTGAGCATCCCCCGTGCTTGCGGTGGCGCTTCCTCGCGGATGGCGCCGTCGCCGTCGCCTGGAGCTTCTCGTTGTTGCATGCTTTCGCCCAGAATGCCCTCTGTGCTGTCTCGCGCTGGGAAGGAAAAACCGCGTGGATATAGCGTCACCGTCTGAATCACTGCTGTCAGCAGTATGCACAGCAGCACCAGCACCGGTTTTGTTTGGGGTGTGTAGGGGCGCTCCAAGCCCGCTCAGGGGGCTCACAGGTGGCTGCCCTGCCGCAGCACTGGAGAGCTGCTGTGGAGAGTGCTTAGGGGGCAGCACTGCTGCTACGCTTCCATCCGCCATGAGCCGCTTGTGTGAAACCATGACAAGGGGGGTGTCGCTGTCGTTGCCGCTGCCAGCGGCTTCGGCGGCGGACGCAACAGAGACGCTCCGCCAGCTGGAGCTAGAGTGGTCATTGCCCACAGACAGCACCTCCTGTGTGAAGTGGCCGCCATGCAGCTCGTCCACTTGCCACAGGGCCAGGGGCAGCCAGGGGAAGCACTGCAGCACGTGCTCCGTGATGTGAGCCACGCTGGCGAACACACCCACACGCACATGGGAGGCGCCGTGGACGAACATGTTGCGCACAAAACGCACAAGGGAGTACATGTTGAATGGCCCTGCATACGTGGCTTCGTACAGGGCTGGGCTTTTGAAGGGCCATAACCGGGAGTTGTTCCAGCCGTCAGGCCCCATTGCTGCAGGGGCTGCCATGTGCCCTGCCCACGTCGTGTCGCCATTCAAGAATTGTGTGAAGGTCCTCTGAATATCTGTAGCAAATGCCCGCTGATGCACATTCGGGACCAAGTTTTGGTTCACCTCTAGGCCCTCAGAAACTCCACAAATGAGCTGGAACTTCTGCTGCACTCCCCAGAACAGGGGGTGTGCCAAGCACCGGCGCACCATACCTCCCTGCGTGAGCTGGGGAGGGGGGGTCAGCATTTGCTGCACCAATTCAGTACCTTCAAGTGCAGCTGGTGTGTTCTTGTTCGACAGTGTTTCTAGTTGAGGTGCAGACCCCAGTCGGATGCGCTGCACCTGCTCAGGGGCATCCTGCCCGAAGGGGTGTTGCCCAAGCGTCAAGGTGTAATACACCAAGCAGCCCAAAGCGAAGCAGTCTACAACTTCACTGTGCTCTGTCAGTGGGGGTGCCAGGTTTCCAATGGCAGACCTGCCGCTGTGGGGTGCAGGGACTTCTTCTCCGCTTGGAGGCTGCAGCTCTGCCATGGGCAAGTGGGGGGGGGCATCAGGTGAAGCCCCCACCCCCGATACAGTAGCAGCTTTGACTGTCACTGTGGGACCCATGTAGGGATGCCAAGGTGAAATAGGCCTGTGCTGTCCACAAGCCACGCCAGTGCGCAACGTGTGCTCGTCCTGTGCGTCAGCCACGGGCGCACAGTCAAATTCCGCGAGCTTCACCATGCCGTTTCGCAGAAGCACATTGCTGGGCTTCAAGTTGCCGTGGGCTGCAGGGCAGAACACCCCCCGCCCAGCCTCATGCAGGAACGCTACCGCTTGCAGCTGTTGCCGGCAGAGGCCCACCAAGTAGGCAGGCTGGAAGCAGGTGGAGGGAAGACTCCACGCCTTGGCTGCACGTGCAAAGGGCGTGGTTGCTGCCTGTGACTCAAGCCCAGCTGCAGCGGATGCCCTGGCTTGCTTTGTGGCTTGCCGCAGGCCTCGCGCTATGTGCACAAAGCTCTTGAGGTTCCCGTCACACCGCTGCAGCACCACAAAAAAAGATTCTGGTGGCACACCTGGCCAGAGCGAATCATCTGCATTGGTGTTATGAATTGTCAATGTGCGCAGCCAGTGGTGGCTGTCGGGATTGTATCCTGTCTCGTCCTCTATGGCAGCGCTGCGAAGGGTGATGTGATCTCTGATCACCTCTGAATGCGACATGGTTTACCTGAGAATCAGATTGCTTTGAAGAATTTTGGCCAACACCAGAGATTTCGGAACAATTTTTACCACCACCTGACGAAGACAGTACGTCCCGGATACTGCCTTGACATGTCTGAGGCTGCCCGGGCGGTCTGGCGTGGTGGCTTCATCTAAAGCAATCTCTCCATTGAAAGGGTAACCCAAGTGTGTTGCATCTGATGTGTCCATGGCATCCTTGCGGCAAAGGTTTGGTCTCAGCTGAGGCTTGATTTGCAGAAACAGAAATACCCATGCATGTTGACGGCTGTATCTTCTTACAGGGTGAAGCCCCCTAACCTACGCACTGTTTCTCCTGCTCTCCCACATGTGAGCACTCCCAAGCGTAAACCCATACATAACAGAGATGCCATCAAATAAACCAGGTCATCATAAAGGGCATACTGCTCCTAGGTTGCGCGTCACCAGTCAGATTCTGTGTCAGTTGTGGCGCCTGGCTGATTTGTGGCAAGACAGTTCTTCACCCAGCAGATATGGAGTCGTTCGAGCAGCTTGCGAGGCTCGTCCAGAGACTCAAGCGAGCATCAGGCGAGAGCCCGTTCGTGGATTTTAATCTCCTTCGTCCTGCTGTTGAATCTGGCCCTGATGTCCTGGTGGGGTTTCTTGGAAGCGAGAGCCCGGTAAGCACTGCTCCTGAAAGCACCGGTCGTCACACAACTTGCAAGGTGCCTCAAGAAATGCAGAGGAAAAGACGAATTCGCGCAACCCTACTTTCGACAGATGATGTATCGAAAGATATGTTTAGTGTAAACCCTGCATTCTCAGCGGCACCCTTGCAGGCAGACGAGCTGCTGGTAGGGAGCTCAGCTGCGGTGTTTGAAAAGGAGGCAGGTCAGCGAGCCGAGTTGCTGCCGTCAACCGCAGCAGCGACGCCACGGCGAACCCGGAAAAGAACGGGAATTACAAATTCGTTTCAAAAGCCGGGCACTCCTCCAGCGGGGCGTTTCTCACCACAGGCTCTAAGTCCGCTGCTGCGCCTGGGCTCATCTCACAGCATGACTTCTCCTGGGGACGGCTTTCTCGCAGAGCTGCTCTCAGCAGAAGTGCCCATCACAGCAAAACTAGCTTCATCGCAGATTAAAGATGACCTGGTGCCTCTCTCTGTGCACGCCTCGGGAGCCAACACGCCCATCCCGGGGAGTGCCCGAGGCGACGATTCCCCAGGCGCTCCAGCGTCCACGGCACCGCCTCAACTCACAAGCACAACCCCAGACCGCGCGTACCCAGCACCAAGGGCGTTGGATTTTTCACCTGAGGCGCTAGCAGGCACTGGGGACAGCAGTGTGCTGAGCAGTGGGTCCCTGCACCGTGAGCGGCGTGCTGCCATGGCCGCACTCGCCGCCCGCCACGCCGCCGCCGTGCAACACAGCTCCCTGTATGCCCTGCTGAAGACTGCTGCTGAGGCGTTGACCCTGCACCCCTCTGCAGTGCTGCTGCCTGGGGGGCAGGAGGAGCCGCTGCTGGAAGCCACAGAAGCGCATGTGTGGGCGCTGCATGTCCTGCTGCAGCTCACGCCTGTGCTGCGGCTGCTGCCGGTGGCTGTGCTGCACAGCATCGCCGCCCACCCCTGCATCCGTCACATGTGCGCCCCCCTGGTACAGGCGGTGTTGCGTCAGGGGCAGGCGCAGGACAGCGCAGTGGTGCCTTTCCCAGCCCCTAGCCGAGACGGGGGCGTGCGGGTGGCAGAGGGCTTGGATACAAGTGGCCGCAACTTGTTCGCGCCCCGGGCCAGGTTTGGGAGTATGGGCGCTGGATCCTCCTTGCCAGCCAGCCCAACACTGTCCCCAAGTCCCCCCCCTGCACCCCCCTCCAACGCCCTGCAACAGCTGGGGGGCAGCCCCCAGTTTGTGCGCAGCGTGTCAGATGCTGGGACAAGTGCACCAGTTGACGTGGCATTCGACCCCGATGCCGCTGAGGAATCTGAGGTGGCCCGCCACGCCTCGATCTCAGTGCAGTTTGTGGGGGCGGCAGAGGGCACAGACCCCCTGGAGCAGTCACGGCACCTGCACCGCACACGGGAAGCCACAGCGGCCCTCATGAACCGCACACGAGTGAAGGACACCATCCAAGGCCTCGTGCGGTCCCATGCCGCTGCCCGCTCCGCGTTCTCATCTCAATCTCACGCGGAGTACTCAGATTCCTTCCTCGCATCAGCCTCCGGCACTGTGCAATCCCTACCCTCTGCCAATATGGCTTGGTTCGCGGAGCTGCTTCTGGGCATGCTGGCGTCTGTGGCGCCGGCAGGCACCGACCTCACCCACGCAGACAGCGCAGTGGCGTCCATGGGCTCCGGCAGCGACGCAGCTCGCTTGGCCAAATTGAATGAGCGCATGGCAGATTTGTCCCCCGCCCAAGCCGCGGCAGGCGTTGCAGTGGCGGGCTTGCAGCGAATCGGGAAGACACAGCAAGCCAGGGGCAGTGTCGGGCGAAATCTCAAGGGCGTTGCCCGGCGTGGCAGTGGAGGCGACAACAGCCGGGCGCCAGCAGCATCAGCGGGGGGCGGGCGAGCTGGGGCCCGCAGCAGCGGCAAGCACCGCACCAAGCTCACCCCCGTCACTGCTCAGCAGCTGGACGCCCTCTCATCCAGTACACAGCGGGAAGACCCCCCAGGCATGGGGCTGGACTGCACAGAAGGCCCCGTGCCCAGTGTTGCGCACTGGCTGGGCAAGGAGTCTGTCATGCAGGGGGGGCGGCGGGTGGCTGGCAGTGTGCGTTTTTTCCAGGCTCTGGCGGCGGCGACCCACGGCTATCCAGCCAGCCATGTCCTGCAAGCCACCGCTATGCGCTGTGTGCGCTCCCTCAGTGTGCTGGGGTGGCAGGTGGACCACTCCACCGGGCGGCAGTCAGGCGCGGGGGGGGATACGGACGCGTGGTGCTGGGGGGCCGCATGCGCACAAGCCCTGGCCGTGGCATGTGCATCCAACCCGGCACTGGAGGGGGTGCAGACTATCATGGCATGTGCCTCTAGTGCCCGTGCAGTGGGCGCACTGCTGGCTGTGCTGCACGCCCCGGCTCTCAGGGCTTGGGCTGTGTGTGCCCCCCCCTCAACAGAGCAGCCCACAGAAGAGCCGGTGTGCATGCTTGGCTTCGCAGGCATGCTGCAGGCCGCCGCCGACACTGGCAGTCTGTGCGTGCTGGTGCCTGCTCTACTGTCGTACTTGCGATCTGCGCAGCACATCTTGGCGAGCGAACCAGGTGCAGAGCACGGCACGGGTAGTCTGTTGGCTGGCGCCACCGGGGAGACGCTGCATGCAGTGCAGGGAGCGCTGTGGGAGCGCATGCAGCAAGGCCACGTGTTGCCTGTGACTCGATCCCACCTGGCTGTGTGGCTGGAACTGCAAGCCCTTCCAACCCGCCCACCGGCAGTGCCTGGCCCCGCCGCCCACAGCGCGCAGACCATTCGCGCAGCCCTGCTGAAGCTGGAGCGCTGTGGCCTGGATGGTACCTTCGCTGCCCTGGGCATGTTGGGACTGCGCAACGCTTTCCCGGACCTGACTTCCATCCACCACAAGTTGTCCCGGCTGCCGCTCACCAGCCGGGCGGGCCCCGGGGCGCTCTCGTCCCGGGACCGAAAGGACAGCTCTGGCAGCCTGGGCTCGGGATTTGGGCAGCGCAAGAAGATCAGGCCCGTGTTGATCAGTGTGCCAGGGCAGCCATCGGCGCTAAGCGGCATAGCGGAGCATTCAGGCGGCACTGGCGTTTCCGCAGGTGCACATAGCCTCTCTGCTGAAGCTTTCAGCGGCAAGCCTGCCACAACCGCAAAGCACGGGGTGTCCCAGCCCGTGGCACATGTCTTGCTGTCCACTGCCTTTCAGTCCCAGCTGGTGCACGGCTACCTGCACCGCCACAGCCATGTGGCCGCCATCAGCGACAGCGTGGCCCCACCTCTCGCCCTCAGCTGTGTTAAGCACAGCATGCCAGCCCTGGTGGAGGCCACTTGCCGATCAGCCCTGAAGATGTTTCACGACGAAATCACCAGCAAGCTGCAAAAGGCGACTGCGACGGAGGGGCATGCGGTGCGCCAGCTGCCACCAGCCACAGTGGATGGCGTGTGGACGCTGGCTGTGGCATCGGCCCAAAAGGCCGCCAAGCACAAGGTGCGCACGGCCTGTGAAGGCATGTTCCTGTCCTCTGTGCAGGTGGCAGTGTCTGTAGCATGCTCTGCTCCCGGCAGCGTGCTGGTCGCATGCGACTGCCCCCCCAGTAAGTGCTCCCCCGCCAGCTGGGCGCGGGGCGTGGCTGCCCTTACTGCGACGCAGCACAGTGGGGCTGCAGATGCCAGCTGGACGGAGGCGCGGGTGGCGGGGCAGGTTGCTGCCAGACAGAGTCTGTCCAAGCTGGACAACGCCGTGTCACAGCTGGTGCCAGTGCACACTGCTCGACGACTGGCCGCTGAGCGCAGCATCGCCTGCAAGCAGTACTGGCTGCCCAAAGACAGTGACGCGTGACCAAGCCACACTCCTGCGTGCGATATGCTCAATTCATTCAGCTTCGTCCCACATGCATCACTGCTCCACCAAACCCACGCTCACTTCTCCATGAGGCCACGGTGCCCCTTCCAGTCATCCGGGCAGTGCAGCCCTGGCACCCAGCTGGCATGCTTGCGGGGCAAGGCGCGCCAGTGTGCTGAGCGCAAGATCACTGACTGCGCCTCGTGGCCCAGCTCCTCCACGAGATCCTCCAGGTGCTCCGTGGCCAGCTCGTCCGTGACACCCACCCACAGCCCCCCCTTGCTGTCCTTGCCTTGCACAGGCCCAGCCTCCCCTCCGGTGGGTGGGGCCGCCTCGTTTACCACCGGCAGCGGTGTCTGGCTGCGGGGCACAGGCACAGATGCCAGCTTCCCCGAGTCCACCTCCACATGCAAGCGCACCCCATGGCGGTGCATGTACCCCAGCAACACACGGGTGGGCCCATCAGCTGGGCGCATGGCCTTGCAAATCAGCAGCGCACGGGCCGAGGCCTCCCAGTGCCCTTCCACGTACCACCGCAGCGCAACACTCCACACCAGACGGAAGGGGCTGCCGCTGGCGAGCATGGCGACGTCGTCCCCTGCCGCAGATGCTGGGCGGCCATCCAACACGCCCCCCCCAGACAGGCCTTCCCCTGGGGATGTGGGGGGTGACATGGCATCCAGGCTCACAGCCGGGGTGCCATTGCCACCGTCAACGCTGGCGCGGGAGGCAGCTCGGTCTCTCCCCCGCGCCACGCTGTCCTTGCGGCGCAGGGGGGTGGCGTGGAACGAGAAGCGCTGCTTGGGCTGCTCTCCCTCCAGGAAGCTGTCCAGCGTGGGCATGAAGGAGGGGGAGGGGATGCCGGCTGCCGACAGGAAGGTGGCGTCGGTGGGGGAGATCCACGGAAGCATCCCGTCCGCGATGGCGTCGAAGAAGTCAAATGTGAACAGTGCGATGGGAGCGGCAGAGCCCTTGACGCGCACGACGTCCACAGGACGCACATACGCCGTCAGGGGGTGCTCCTTGGGCTTTGACAGCAGACACACAAAGGACCCAGACATGAGGATGGGCACTCCAAACTGCTTCGTGGCTTCCTCCAGGCGGGCTGCCATGTTCACATGGGGGCTCAAATACGATGCATCGATCTTGTATGCAGTGCCAATGGCGCCCTCGATGGCCCAGCCGTAGTGCAGGCCATACCCCAGCCGCACACGATAGCCAGGCAGGCGCTGCTGAACCCCAGGGCGCCTGGCGAAGTCCTGCACGGAGTTGTTCTGCGCCAGGCTGTACATGGTGTCGATTGCAGCCTGCAGTGCCGCGTCTGCCACAGTCGGCTTCCACGCCCGCATCCGGTGCGGCTTGGGGGCTGCCTTGAGGGCAGCTCCGGGGGCGTTTTTGGCCGGCGAGGGGCCATCCTCTCGCGCTGACTGCACCTCGAGGCTGGCCACGTCAAACAGGGGATCCCCAATGCCCCGAGCCATGCCTCCCAGTCCCAGGGAAATGCGCTGAGTCCACGCAGCTTCGCGCTCAGCGGCAGCTTGCACGGCCGGCGACGCCTTGTCCTCCTTCTCCTCGGACGATTCGCGGGCAGCCCCCCCCTTGATGTCCAAGCGAGCCAGCGGGGGGCGTCCTTTTCGATCCCGCCCTACCGCTGGGGTAGCCAGTCGGGTGTCGCCCTCCTTCGCGCCGCCCTGTCCTCCGCCGTCGCCCCCGAAGCGCACCTGCCTGGAGTGGGAGGCTTGCACGATGCGGGTATCTGGCTCATCCCGCGGATCATCGCCATCCATCAGCTGGGAAGCCTTCTCCAGCAGGGCAGTGGTGCCTACAGATGGGTACCCGAACATACCTGAGGCAGGCTTCCACACCACTAGGAACGCATCCCCAATGTTCTTGTTGATGGCGCCCCCGCAGTCGTGGCTGATCTTGTGCACCACGTTGGACACGTGGTTCGTGAACTCCATTGTTTCCTCCCGGAACACTTCGCACAGGTTCGTGAAATTGCGGATATCACAGAAGCCAAACACGGCAGAGACCTTCACGCCGGGGACAACAGGGTCGAACTTGCCCCCCCTCAGGGACCGCGAGATGACCCCTGCCCCCGCCTCCCCCGCCACCACCTGAAGCAGGCGCCCGAAGCGACTCAAGCTAGCTTCCACAATGTGTGTCTCCAAGAACTTGCCTGCCTGCGACGGGTTGCGCCGCTGCTTACGCTGCGACAGACGCATGCCCCCGCTCTCCCGCTGGGACTGTACCTGCTGCCGCAGGCCATTGCGGATGCCTGCCACCAGGTTGCGGGAGGACGTGGCATTGGCCAGGGCTTTCTTGCTGGTGACGGGGGGGGTGGACCGCCCCGCGTAGAAGGAGCCCTGCCGGCGGCGGAGGGAGGGCGCGTGCCCCTGACCAGGGGTGCTGGGCCCGTACCACTGTCGAGCCGCGTCGGCGTCTGACACGCTCACTAGCTCCAGACTGGGCGGCTCATCCGGCAGTATTGAAGGCTTGCTGTGCTTTTGGTCAGCACTGGCCAGGGGCTGTGTGTCGTCAATGCCCCCCTGCCACCCTCCCAGTACGCCTGTGGCGTCGTTGTCCACAGCACCGACGCTCTTGGGGCGATCTGCCCCAAAGTACACCGTGCCGGTGTGGTCCTGCCGGGGATCGATGAGGGACACTGCTAACATGGGGTTGCTTGCCAGCAGGCGCAGCCTGGACACCATGCGCTCAATGGGCGTCACCACCAACAGGTGGTAGTTGATGCTGAATACGATGCCCCAGCCCAGCAACAACAACACTGCCAGCAGGCTCTGCCCCAGACTGAGCCCCGCTTCCTCTTGCACCAGGCTGCGGATGTCCACAATCACACATGAGTCGTGGTCGCCACAGCGGTTGAAAGTGCCCGCGGGCGACATGACCACAGGCGACGCCGCATCCACGTCAGCTGTCTCACACTTGAGCTCAAATGGGGAGCTGTACCGCTCGCTCTGCTCCAGTTGTGAGTCCCCAGGTACGATGTTCAGCGTGTGGTCCCGTCGTCGTTTTTCAATCCCGCCTGCGTCGTTCACAAACACGGAGCCATTCAGCTGCAGGTACAGGGCCTTGGGTTCGCTCTTGTCCTCTCGCGCCAGGGAAGCCATAAAGGTGGCCACACGCCACTGCAGAAACTTGGCCATATTCCCGCCCACTTCAGCAGCGGAGGTTGGAGAGGGGGTGCCCTCCCGCATCAGCTGGGCAGCGCTGCGCTGCTCAGCTGGCGTCAGTACAGCGGCGGTCTGCACCAGACCCAGCAGCCCGCTCTGCGCGGTGTTGTTGGGGTACACAGTGGGGCTCAGCAGACTGGTGCCAAGCACCGTGATGACCAGCCCAATCACAATGATGAGGCTGGTGCGGTGGATCAAGGTGGCACCGAGCACACTGCGACGCACCTGGGACTTAGCCTCCACCCGAGATGCGAAAGTGGCTACCTTGACGTTACTCTTCATGCGCTTCATGGAGAACTTGAGGGGCTTGGACTGCCCATCCGCGTGCGGCACGATGGCGGCAGTGGCAGAGCCCGAGGCAGCTGTGGGGTTGGATGTGGTGTACTCAGAGGCCTTGGGGCTAGTGGCACCTGCTGCGCGGCCAACTGGCACAGGCACCACTGTGGCAGGTGCATGCTTGGTGCTGGGTGGGTGGAAGTCTCCAAATGCCGCAGCGTGACTGTCGAAGTACTCCTCGTCACTATCAGATGAATGGTCGTCTCGGGCGTCATCCATATCGCCTGAGGACAGCATCAAGCGGCGGCGGTTGATGACCCAGGTGGGCGTCTCACCAGCCTTACCAAGCGTCACACTGCTGGTGCGTAGTTTGCCCGGCTTAAAGCTTGAGGATGCATCTGTGGCGGCCATCCCGGCGGGCTCGTCGGCGGTTTCCGTGCGCGGTGGCTCATCCGCCTTCGCTGCATCAGGCTGCGCTGAAGCATGCCCAGCTGAATTTGATGCAGTCCAATGTGATTTTAAACTGGTGTTTAAATCCGGGCTGGTGGGAGGCTGCGCCTGCTCCTTGTTTGCCAGCATCGCGACGCCAGGCACTTGAGACTTTTCGTCAGTGCCGGACAAAGCGCGCCCGGCTCTGCCGGCACAAAATCCAGCTCGCGTGGCTCGAAGAAGCTGCAGAACGACAAGTATCAGGTAATATTCATGGCATGGGCAGAGAGTAAGCAGCAGCATGATTGGCGGGTGTTGCTGTCGCACAGCGACAGAGTTGCTACGTACCCTCAATGAGATTCTTGTCACTCGCAAAAAGCGAGCAAGCCGTGCGTAACGTGCGAGTGCAACGAAATGAACGTCAAATAGCAGTGTGACGGCCGACAGCACATCACAGAACCAGTAGAAGGACATGAAATAGCCCGGCTCAAAAATGCTCAGTGCCGTAGACTCCACCAAAAAAATCACGGCAACGACAACAGTGATTATGCCGACAGTGAAATCACTATCTGGCGGGAAGGCTAGCACCCGCAGGTCATTAATGAGGACAGCATACGCGATGAGAAGCGCAATAACAACTTGCACCGGGGTTGACAGCAGTATTGCTCGAAAAGCGATGGCCCAGTCCGAGCGGCGGACTTTGTCCAGGCATCGCAAATCGAATCCACCGTACGGAAAATCAGCGTCTAGAACGGCTGGGCCGTCGTGAGTCCGTGCCATACTAATTGACGGATGGGCCTTGGCCGTGTACTCGACGTCTTCTGTGGTATCGAAAGTGCGCCAGCCGCCTGCTCGCAAGATGCCGCGACAAGTTTTGCGGGATCTGGCTGGCCCCCTGTTACGCAGGGGCCCGTAGGGGCCCAGCGTCGAGAGGCCCCAACACAACTGGAAGAGTGCCGAGAGCCCTGTGCTCGAGGCATCGTCATGAGGCAGTACTTTCCATTG
>Ga0307982_1000713_pt1 | contig 26431 bp, 19 predicted proteins | sample OrgLakmetagen989_FD_201847 | JGI IMG/M metagenome (GOLD analysis project Ga0307982, IMG submission 201847) | Saline water microbial communities from Organic Lake, Antarctica - #989 | ecosystem: Environmental > Aquatic > Non-marine Saline and Alkaline > Saline | place: Antarctica: Organic Lake...
GCCCCTCCCCCTCATGATTCACTCCGCACTTGCTTTGTTTGCGCAACGCACGCGCATTCCCACTTCTGCCCGCAGCATTGGCTTCTGTGTCATTTGGGTTTGTATTAGTTCGAGTTCGAGTTCGACCCTGAGCAGTACAGGAGCAGAAATAGAGTAACCTTCAGAACAGTTCTGACTGGGCTGAGTGTCCTTTTTGCTGAGCCCCCCCCGAGGGGGGCTGGATTTAGTAATTTACTGAAAGCGTGCCATCTAATCGGCGTCTACAGAGTCTCCCGGGCCGGACTTGAGGCCTGGCTCGGGGTTCATATAACTTTCGTAAGCGGCCTCTTCGTCGTAGTCGTTGCGAACACGGGGGTGTGTGTGATATTTTTCTAAGCCCCCCCCGAGGGGGGACTGGATTTATCTACTAGCAGACAGCGTGCCATCTAATCGGCGTCTACAGAGTCCCCCGGGCCAGACTGGAAGCCTGGCTCGGGGTTCATATAACTTCCATAACCATTTTTCTGATCCCCCCTCGAGGGGGGACTGGATTTAGTTTTTTGTAAAACAATTCAGACCATGCTTTCCTTGGAAATGCCTGTACTGGTGAGCGCATTCTCCAGCGTCCCACCCAGCGTCATTTGACCTTGGCCTGTATTTCGTTTGAAAAGGACCAAATTTCGTTTCGTATTTCGCTCTAAAAAGGCCCAAATTTCGCTATTTATTTCGTTCGATTGAAAAAAAATTCGCGAATTTCGGTGGTTCCGCAACGAAATTCGCACCATTTCCCAAAAATATCCAGCTTCCCCCTCGGGGGTTTTAAAAAAAGGACACAAAGGTTTAATTGAAAATGGGACTCCTCGAATTACCGAGGCCTTGGTAAAATTCAGAGCGCGATTTTCATGAAGAAATGTTTTTTAAAATAAATCTTTCCGAATAACCTCCATTTTATTCACGTTTTAATGCAAAAACAAGGCCAAACCCACGAAATTTCCGCGTGATGTTTACAAATTTCGCACGAAATTTTTTCTTTGGTTCAAAATGGAATTAATTTCGCCTAAAAGGTGCCAAATTTCGTTTATTTCGCGTAAAAATTTCTTTCCTAAAACACCCCCCAAATTTCGCAAAAAAAATCGCGAAATACAGGCCAAGGCCAAAGCGTCATCTGCGGGCAACCGGCCGGCCTAGAATACGCTACTCGGCTTGTCAGCAGATGCCGTGGCGCCCGGCTCATGGGCATACGAGCAACGTGGCCAGCTCAACGACGAAGCTGGTTGTGATAGCAACTTTCGACGAAAAAGTTCACGCGAAACATTGAGCGAGCACGCCAGTTATGGAAACATTGAAGGCGCAGAAATGATTAGACTGGAGTTATATGTGCGCTAGCAGATTTGCACCAAAAGGCCATATGATGCCCCGACAGGCGACCTCCTCCGAAGTCGGCGGGACTGAGTGCTCGTTCGTATGTCCAGTCGAAGGCCCACTAGACCATACTTCGGGCTATTTTTGCCCCAGCCAACCTCACCACTGTACTACCTTATAGGGCTCTCACGTGCTACTTTGCAGTTTGAGAGTTCGATCTTCCCTAGTTGGATCGATTTAATACAGGCCACAACGGGCCGGAATTAAAAGGCCTGCAGGCAGGCCAGTGTTTTCTGAGCCCCCCCCGAGGGGGAATGGATTTAGTCACTTACAGAAAGGGTGCCATCTAATCGGCGTCTGAAGAGCCCCCCAGGCCAGACTGGAAGCCTGGCCCGGGGTTCATATGACTCTCGCGAGCAGTCTCATCGTCGTAGTCATTGCGAGCACGGAGATGTTGGCTTGTTGATCAGGAAAGACTGGGAAGCAGACTCACTCCAAACCAGAACCTCCTGATGCCCATGGCTGATGGACAACTTGAGAGTATATGGTCACAATTGCATTATGCAAAAAAGATGGCACCCTTTCTGTTACTTAGTAAATCCAGTCCCCCTCGGGGGGGCTCAGAAAAAGGACACTCAGCCCAGTCAGACTTGTTCTGAAGGTTACACTTTTTCTGTTCTTGCATTGTACAGGGGTGTCTCTTTGTTTTTTGGGGAGTATTAACTAGACTAGACTAGACTAGACTGGGAAGTGACCACAAATCATTAACGAGGTAGGAGACAAGCATCGCCAACAACAGGAACCCATTCAAGGAGGAGATTTCATTTGAAAAGGGCGGCTGAAGGTACGGCAGCAGGCTTAATCCATATCCTAGATTTCCTGATGCTGGATGGAAAATTTGGGCAATCCTTATGCCATATCATTCAAAAAGGACATAATTATTCTGGCGGTTACATTTTTTCTGATCCCCCCGAGGGGGGAATGGATTTAGTTACTAATGGGTAAGCGAAGAGAGAAAAAAAAACGAGCAACTGTATTGCATAATAGGCTTTTCTTTGTATTCGGGGAGTAATCATAAGACTTAAATAGCAGGCGCCAACGGAAAATTCTAAATCACCCTAACTCGTTGGTGCCCCCTATGCCTTGGTCTTTTTTGCGTCAGTGCCGTTGGCCTCGGCTTCCGCGTTGCGCTTGTTGGCCGCAGCCACCGCGGCCGCCGCTGCAGTGGGATCCAAAGCATCGGGCTGCTTGTCCGGGTGCGCGGCCAGGAACCAGGGGTGTTTCGCGCACGCTTCCTCCACCGCGCACAAGTGGGGATAAGCCGCCAGGTCCACGTTGAAGCGCCTCGCGTTGAAGAGTTGAGGGACGAGGCACGCGTCTGCGACGGTGGGCATCGACGACAAGCCACCCAGGAAGGCGCCTGGCGCTCCCGCTGTCGCTCGGCTTTGTGAATGAGCTTGGGCTTTGGCTTCCAGGGCAGCGAGCCCGGCAGCGATGAACTTGTGCCCAAAGGCCTTTCCCCCCTCGGGGGTGATGGTGTCGACGTGCTTCACCACCGATAAGTTCTGCAGCGGTTGGGTGCCGGCGTTCACCATTTCCGCCAGCTCGCGGGCCTGAGCGCGCGCCACTGGACACAGGGGCAGCAAGGACGCCCCCTGGTGGGGGAACGCTTCTTCCAGAAACGCCACGATGGCCATGGACTGCGCGATCGTGACGGTGCGGCCACCGGGCACCGAAGTGTCGACGCACTGCAGCACGGGCACTTGGCCCAATGGGTTGAGGTCACCCACGTGAGAGGGGGACTGGTGCGCTTTCTCCAGGAGGTTCACGGCCCGGTACTCATAGTCCAACTGCTTGGCGGCCAGCGCCACCCGCACCCGCCAACTGCAGCTGGACCGCCAGTAGCCGTGCAGCACGAGCTTGGTGAACCGATTGGCTGCTGGAGCGACAGCAGGCGGAGCACTTGTGGCAGGAGCACTTGAAGCAGGAGCAGTAAGCGCTGGGAGCGCGCCGTTGGATTGGCCAGGACGCAGCGGAGGCACTTCAGAGCCTGCCGGAAGAACTTTCCCCGTAACGGTGCCAAACCCTACGGCACCAAGGCACGAAGCAGCAGCCGAGGTCGAGGCAGCTGGACCGCCGCATTTTCCTGACATGATGACGTCATCGTAATCCTTGAGGAACTTGCGGACTTGCCCGGACTCGCCGAGCTTCACTTCCCGAGAACCCTTCCACGACAATTCCAGCATGGAGCCGAAGGAGTCCTGGGGGGTACCGCTGATGGTGCCTGCAACGCAACCAAAGCAAAGCAGCAAATCAAAATCAATGAGCAAGTCTTGCGAACTCCTTTCCACCTTTCTCTTATATTCAACCCTTGACACGTTGCCTCTTGTAGAATCGCACCCACCGCTTCCCAGCAAGTCGCCCGGCTGCATGTTGCACCCTGTAACCGCGTGGTGCACCAGCTGCTGCTTGATGGTCCAGTACAAGTTTTTGAAGTTGGACTTGCACACGACTTCAGGGTTGGCCATGCCTTCGCCCTGAATGGCCACCTGTTTGCGCAAAACGAACAACAGAAGTCACGCATGCGCACAAGGAATAAGATTTGCAGAATCAAAGGGTTGAGAAGGATGAGAAAGAAGACAAAACGGATAGGAAGCCCGTGCACATCGTCATAGTTACGATACACGCACCTCGAGCTGCACGTCATAGGACGAGTACTGCGGGTCCGCCAGGTAGTCAAGAGGCGCTGGGTTCGCCTGGGTCCCGGCGGATGTCGCGCAGCGGTAGGGCTCGAGAGCGTCCAAGGTCACCACCCATGGAGACACCGAAGTAGCAAAGTTTTTGGCGCCGAAAGGCCCCAAAGGCACGTACTCCCACTTCTGAATGTCGCGCGCCGACCTAGAAAACGAGCAACGAAAGCAATGGAGCTATGTGAAACAATGCGGCATGCTAGCATCAGCGAAGAATATGATTCGCTAGAAGTATACATCAAATACGCTAACAACGGCGACCCTCCAAGCTACTAGGTCCTCCAGTAGCCTGCTTGTCTTATTCTCCAACGCACCAATCGTTCATGAGCACCAAGCCGAAAATGTGGTCTTCTGCATTCTCCATGCTGAGAGCTGTCCCAGGGGCCATTGGAGCACCCCCCACGTAAAACGCCATTTCCAGCTCGAAGTCCATCAACCTGCACGCGTTGTACACTGAGCCCTGAGTAGGGTCGTTCGCATCCTTCTGCAGCTGCCCTCGTGGGCGCACTACGTCCACGCCACTTAGGTACACGCTCGAGGCACGGCCGTGGTAGCCCACTGGCAAGTGGAGCCAGTTGGGCTGCAGTGCGTTGTCGGCTCCGCGCATCATGATGCCTACATGTAAATTGGTCCGGGTGTCAGGCAAAGAAGGGAAGATTTTCGAGGGAAGAACGTAGCCAACAGGCTCAAGTGGGTCGGCACGATTCAGTAATAAAATATATGATCTAGGAAATCTCGAATTCCTTACCAACGTTGGTGGCATGTTCGCGCGAGCTGTAGAAATCAGTGTAGTCGCCGATCTTGGCTGGGAGGTGCATTTCAACCTCTGTCAATGGCACCAAAGCCGTCGCTTGCAATGCAGTATTGGACTGCAGGGCTGCGTCACTGCCAGGGCCGTTGCGAAGCAAGGCTATGAGCCGAGCCCGCACGCCCTGCCACGTAGGCCTGTTTGTTGCCATGAAATCGTTCAAGGTAGATTGGTCAAACACACCAGCGGGCAAGCCCGGAACACCGTCCAGCAAGCCCGCCGACGAAAGAACCGAAAGGTCTGGTTGGCGGATAAATCAAGAGGAAGGTAACGAAAAATGATTGCGTGTAAAATGCGCGATTATGGCGGCGTTCGGCCAGCTAGGTGCTATTTCCTCTTAAGCCGTCGGTGTTTGGATATGGCTAAGATACTTCGCTTAAGATCTCACCGATGGCATGCTTGCCGATAGCTACGCCGCAGCGTGGAGGCAGCCCACGAGACGGCACCGAAAACACGCCGTAGGGCAAGTTCTGCAAGCTGAAATCATCGTCGTTCGAGCAAAGCCACGAGTTTGGTTGCGCCATTGTTTGCGACTGTACTCCTGTCAAAATTAATCCCTGTGATTGCCCGAAAATTTACGCATTTTTTCACGCCGCAGAAAAAAATACAATACAGTATATAACCACTTGACGTTTGTCGTCTTGTCGTCGTCGTCGTCTGTCGTACAGTTGTGTCGTGCGGTGTACCTGTCGACTGTTGTAATTACTTGTTTCATGCGGTGTACCTCTGCTAGCTCTTCAGTTGCACGCGTCTCTTCAAGGCTGTTGGGCTGCTGCAGTGCCCAACGCAACGCGTATTTACATTCAATAAACACAGTGGCATGATAAGTTCAAGAAATGATGAGTACTTTTATATTGAAGATTGAGTGGATCGTCGCTAACGCGTACCAAAACAAAATCTGATAATCGAGATTTTTTATCTTCTCCTCAAACGTATCTGTATCAACGACATAGAATGAAGCTCCAAGGTTTCATCGCATCAGTTCTTTTAGTTGGAATTACCTATATTGCCTTCGAATCTAGAACATTTGATATCATGATGTTGATCAATCCCGAGACCACTGCCGCGCAGCAGCAGTCGCAGAGACGGGCATCTCTCAGAGCCAGTGTTGGACCGTCAAGTGAAATTGAACCATTTCTCAACGCTAGCCATGGTTTTAGTGCATCTGTTACGTTGCTAAGTCCCTTGCCTGCTGAACCACTACCTCATGTTGCATCGAATCCGACCCTTCTTCCAATCGTTCTAGCTGCTATGGTCTCTAGCCTGCTGATGTATCCTGTGGATGTCCTGAGAGCCCTTTCGATGTCGTCGATGAGCTCAGGAGGCTCGAAAAAGACCGCAACTGTGTCGGAAATGTTGGCCGAATTCCGGCAAAAGTTTGGAATGTTTGGGTTGTGCACCCAAGGGCTGGTGCCAGCGGTGTCAATAGCGACGATATCTCGGACCATCAAGTTTTTCTTTTATCCTGTCGCGCACGAGTGGATCTCCGGCGGGCAGTCAGCTGCTTCGGGCAACACTATCACGCGGGTGATCGCAGGTTGTATCGCCACAGTACCCGAAGTCGTCTTCGTACTGCCGCTTGAATTGGTGAAACTAACGCTGCAGCTCGACTCGGCCAGCGTGTTTGGCAACTCAGCCAGCCGTGTGTTGTCGCACTTGACGAATCGGCATGGTTTCGCCACGCTTTACCTTGGCTGGCTCACGGTGCAGCTGCGGCAAGCCTCCTGGAGCGCCGTGTACTTTTGCACGGTCATTTACTTCACGGACCTGGGGAAAAGTTGGGTTGAATCCTTCACGGGTTCACCGCCGCTCCCGGGGTCAACGGGTGCGGTGTTTTCAAAGCTACTGGGCGGGTTCTTGGCGGGCGTCCTGGGAGTGTGCTTCAACAACCCGTTCGACGTGGGCCGCACGGTCTTGCAGAAAGACGAGCTCAGCGTGCTTGCTTTCGGTGAAGCTCGTGCGCACGGAGCGTCGCCGCCAGTAGGGCTGCAGGTGCTGTTCGACATTGCGAAGCGGCGAGGCTACCGGGCGCTGTGGGCTGGTTTCACTTTCAAAGCCGTCCATTTGGGTGGGTCGGGGGCCCTGATGAACGTGCTCTTGCCCGCTTTCAGCTACCTTTGTGGTTTTGCTAGCGAGTGATCAATCCGAAGAAACTTAACCATGTCGATGAATCGACAAAATTTAAGTGAGACACAAAGACAGAGAGAGGTAAACCTAATTTGCGTTCATGGATGATGGCAGTTAGCAGTGGGCAGTCGATTTGAACCAGGATCTCCTTGGAGCTCAAAGGGGTGTCTTAAGCCGCCCCAGCTGTACCTGGTCGCGATGTTTATAAGAGAAGAAATTCGAATAGCATTGGCCGTTTTTTTGTTTTGTGCAAATCGATCGAGCTAAATGCTAAATGGCGGTTGAATGGCCCCTTCTTAGCCCTTAACCCTTATTCCTAAAAAAAACTTAATAATTCAATTGAAATAGCAAATTTGAAAGCAAAAGAGCTGTTGATTTGTGTTCCTGGTCACCAATAGGTAATTTATGCGGAACAGTTGTTTATTTTTTGGCCTTAGATATACCGTGCTTCCTGTGCTGTGCTTCGACACCAAGGACCAAGAACAAAGACCTTCGTTCTGAAATGTTTTTTTAATCTAATTCCAACTAAATGCCCAATCCAAACTTAATCGCAGTTCGGTGATTATAAAACTTAGAGACAAACGGAGCTCATGCGAGGCTCAAGTGGTCGCTACGGGGCTTATATCGCTGGCATGTGCGTGCCCTGTTTCAGTTCAATTAAGAACTCAGGCCACGTCCTTGCTTCCTTTAGTCGCCCATTTACTCTCACGCGCTGCCTTAACGTCTTTCATCATTCTTCGCCGGGCAACTCTATATCCAGATCGTCGTCATCAAGGTCTTCTCCACCTAACATATCGTCGTCGTCATCTAAGCCTTCATCTTCCTCCTCTTCCTCTTCTTCGAAGACATCTCCACCAAGCAAGTCGTCTTCGTCTTCGTCGTCGTCTTCTTCATCGTCCTCCAGGTCCACAATATCGTCGTCGTCGTCGTCTTCCACCTCGAAGTCCTCTTCCACGAAGTCTTCAGCGTCGTACTCAACCGGGTTGGCTGCCTCTACGTCGTACATGTCCTGCAGCCCGAAGAGCGCGCTCGGCCACCGGTAGCCCTTTTCCAGCGCAATGCGCAGCCGCAACCACTCGGGCGGCGAGAGCACTTCTTCGTAGAAATTGTTGGCCCAGTAGGCGGCGTCTGGGGTGTAGTCCCCCTGTGCCGACGTCACTTCCGCCACTGCGGCCTGGTTCGCGCTGGAAAAGTCTCCGGCGTCTTCGCCTTCTGCGTCGACTAGCACCGGTTCGAGCCACAAGAAGCCGAAGTTGGTCAAGAGCTGGTACCGGTGCGGGTACTCTACCTCTAGCATCGCCTTTTGGGCCCGGCACAAGTTCACGTGGCGGCCCAGCGCAAAGCCGTGCAAAGGGGCCTCCCATTGCGCGGTGGCCGGCACCAAAAAGTGCGTGGGCACGCAGGTGTCGCCCTTGATTTTCATGAAGTTGGACAGGCCGGTCACTAATTTGTCGTAGTCGAAGTGCAGGAATTTGGCTTCGTTGCCCCAGGTAAAGCCAATGTGGTCCAATTTCGGGCGCCGGTCTTCCATATCCAGCTTGCCTGGCGCATCTCCCGAGCGCAGCATGGTCACGAACCTCCCTAGCGGCAGGCCCCCGAGCTCTGCTGGCCACTCCATGGTGCGCAACTGCTGTTGGAAAGAGGCTTGCTGGGCGGCGGCTTCGGCTGCGGCGGCCTCCTCTTCGGGTGTGAGGGAAAGCGGCGCCACCAGACCGTCTCCTTGCAGAAAGCGCGCAAGACCATCGATCGGCTCTCCGTTGCGAAACACGTCATCCATGTCATTCAAATCGTCGGTCCCGTCGTACAAGTCCCCTAAGAAGTCCATGTCGGCAAAGGACGCCGACAACGCCGCCAAGTCCGAATCGTCGCCCGCTGCACCATTTTCTTCCCCCTCTTTAGAGGGAAGTGAGGGGAAATTGGGGCCGAAGTCGCCGTCGGCTGATGACGCCAGCGAGGTGAGCGCGTCGAGCTCGGCCTCTACGGCGCGCAGCTCCCCCGCATAAGGCACTTCGAAATCGTGCGGGATGTTATCGAACTCCCCAAACTTCCGCTGCCACACCTGCAGCGCCGCAACCACGTCGTCGAACGTGTGCGGCCGCTGCGCGGCTCCCTCGCCGTCCATCTCGCCGCCAGCGCCGCCTTCCCCGTCGTCGCTGCCAAAGAGCCGGTAATACGGGTTCGCCGTCGCGCTCCCACTGGCGCCGTCCCCCGGGTTCCCACCCGCCCACTTCCTCGCTTGCCACATCTCCCCCGCACCGCCTCCCATGGCTTCGGCCGACAGCTCGCGCTGGGTTTGGTAGCTTTTGGCCCTCATGCCGGCTTCGGTCTCCCACCGGAAGCCCAAGTTGGTGAGGAGCTCCCGCCGCGCCGGGTTGTTCTTCACGAAAGTCCCCTGCGACCGAATCGCGTTCACGCGCGACCCCAGCCTTAGACCCCACAAGTCTTCGTCCCACTGATCGCTGTCGGAGGGCACCGCGAAATGCTGCGGCACGTCCAAGGAGTTGTACAGCCGTTTGTATGTCTCGAGGGCCACCACGAGCCGTTCGAACCGCTTGCTCATGGACTGCGGCTCGTCCTTGTTTTGGTCTTTCAACGCAAATCCCGTGGAGGTGAGCGTGGTCGTGCGTGCCGCCACCACTTTTGCAGCGTCAGCGTCCAACTCCCTCAGCGCGGCGTCGGACAGGCGAGTGCCCACCAGACCCCGCTCCTTGGCAATCTGCGAGCGAATCACCCGGGTGGAGAGGTAGGCCCCCCGGGTGGTGATTTGGTTGATGCACATGCCCAGCGGCATGCTCCGGCAGCTCCGCGGCCACGGCTCAGCATCCGGCACCACGAATCCCGACGGCACGTTGGTGTGCTTGTTCAGCTCCACGTAGTGCTTGAGCGCGCCTACCAGCGACTCGAAGTCCACGCCCGCGGGATCGGCTTCCCCAGAGTCTATCTGTAGCACCGTGCCGCCCGGATTGCCGCTAGAGCTGCTGCTGCTAGAGGCAGAGCTGCTGCTCTCCCTTGTTGCCGACGCTGCAGCAGGGGAAGCAGCGGCAGAAGCTTCTAATCTAGAGCCGTCAGGCAACTTTGAAGCAGAAGGTGAAGCAGGATTTGAGGCATCGTTCGTAGCAGCAGCAGGTGCAACCTCTGAGGGTGCAGCCGCTTTCACTTTCCATTCAAAGCCGAGGGCCTCTAGAGCCTCCACCCGTTGCGGCTGGCCTTTCACGTAACGGCCAATGGACCGAATGGAGGCCACGCGAATGCCGAGCCGAAGGCCCCAGGTCTGAGGGCGCCACGCTGGATCGCCGTCCGGCACAATGAAGCGAGAGGGGACGCGTAAGTCGCCGTACAGCGCTTTGTACGTCTGCAGCGCGTCGAATATATTGTCCCAGTCCTCAGCCCGGACAACCTATTCAAGAAATCGACGCAAGAGACAGAAATTAACCGGTTGAGCACAGGGATACAGAAACTCTTGGGTGGATTATCTTACTGCAACCGACAATCTTTCCAGCTTTAGCCACTCGAATAGCTGCACATCAAGCAGCGAATGGTATGCAATAGCAGCGGTACTCAATGGACAGCTTAGATCACTAACCTCTTTTGAGTCCGTGCTTTCATCGGACCGCGTAGCCGAATGTTGTCTGCTTCGACCTCCTGCCCACCAAGGCGCTGTCTTCGGAGTTGTCAACGCCATGGTGTGTTCGAGATGGCCAGGAGGGGTCCGTGATCTGCGCAGAACAGCCGATGGTACAAATGCATCCACCGTTGTAACGGCGTGCCATGATGACGCTGTCGCTGCGATGGCTACAGCAAAACCATTGCGCAAACGGCGAGGCGCCATCATTGATTCAATGTTGCCTTCACTTTGCACTTTTGCAACCAGCCAGCCAGAACCCCAGAAGTCCCTCTGTAGCAAGAATAAGGTTCATGCCAACAGCAAACATCCATGAACCGCATTCAATCCAATGATTTCAGATCTCGAGTGTCTGACTGTCTGACTGGATCGTTGCATCATCACTTTCGTTGCATGCCAGGGCTACTAGGTTGTAGCTCGAGCGAACTACTGTAGCGTAAGAATCCTCTGTGGTTTCGAAGAAGTGCCAACTTGAGACCGAATAGAAGCCATGAAGTGCTACCTCTCAATTGCCTTACTCTTTGGCACTGCTGCTGCATTTGTAGTGCCTAAGACGGCTCGCCCACGCTACGCATCGGTCGTGAGAGGTCAGTGCCTCAAACCTACTCCTTGTTGCACAGAATGGTCGCACCACTAGATGTTCGGTACATCTTGAGACAAATTTGCTTAATATAGATAGGCTAGTCACCTAAAAATGCTTTTTGCTTCACTCCTAGCGTGGTCACCCTATCGAACGTTGATTGCATAGGTGAGGAAGGATTCTTCGGCAAGTTTTTTCGCGAGCTCGATAACTTTGTCGACGACGCAACTTCTCGCCGCCTCGGCAATGTGAGTTGTGTTCGAGTAGATCAATTTTCATGCACATTTGTTCCTTAAACTATTGTTGAATTATTTTTGTTTCTTAGGGAGCTTCCTTCTACGGAAAGCGCAAAAGTTCATTTTACGGAGAGGACGATTCGATGAAAAAGTTGGACGCGAACGTAGCGGATGCTACCGAGGATTTCCAGGGGCCTTCTGGAGCGGGTTATTTTGTGTGGCGTAAAAACGATGACGGTTCATTTCAGGCTCAAAGTCGCCTCAAAGGGAAGTCGCTCGACAGATTCATCATGACTGACGAAGAATAAGGTCATTTGAAACAAACGAATCCACTTCTCGTAGGCAGTGATATTGCGGGAATACTTATTACCGCGCCACCTGCGCAGCACCATTTACCGCCTTTCGGGAGATGTTAACTGCATGTGCATGTCGTGTCTTTTTTTCGTATCCACCCCAGCCTTAACCTAAAATGCATGCTCAATGATTACGTGGTAACATTGTGGTTGTGAATTGTGAACCATGGCAATTGGAGCTCCCTTTCATCTGCCGATTCCGATTCAACCCGACTACATTCCGGAAGCATTCCGGATATCCCAATCTAGAGCGCTCGCTGGAACTTACTTTCCTTTCTGATGCCGAAGCCAAGCACGGGATAGTATCGTACTACGCATTAAGCACCGTTCATTTTTCATTTAAAAACCATTTCGCATTTCGTTTTACAGGTACAGTTAAACTTGTGTTTTAAATGAAGTCCCGTATAACGATATCGAGAAACCGAGTGCGTTCAAGGAGGCTAAGCGCAAACGGATTCACAAAAAAACACTGAGCCCCTATCCCCTAGCCCCTAAACAAGCCCGGAGCCGCAAAAATCTTACCTGTTTCTTGGTTTACTTGGGCACATCACCGTGTTGACGATGAAGTGCAATGTCGTGTGTTCGTTTTTCAAACACAACCAGCACTATTTCGTGTACTTGATGTTTACACGAGAGGCACGCTACGGATCGATCGAACGGAGCCGTTGCCAGCGGACTTCAGCCCTTGGCCCATGCTCGAGCGGCGGCGCATGGCGGACTGCTGTTCCACCAAACTGAGTCGAGCAGCCCCGAAGCGACCCGCGGAGTGACCTGGGGAGGCAAGGGCGTAGTCCGCAATGGTGCTCACGAAGAACTGCCAGGGGATCGAGCCGGCGCCCACTGCGATGCAAAACAGCCACTGAACCCCGTCGAGGCCACGGCCCGAGCAGCCGACCACGGCACCGCCGAACTGCGCAAAAATCACTTGCAAAACCATGGTGGAGGCCCAAATGCGCACGAAGTACTTGTTTTCGGTCATGCCGCTGAACACCCATTTCTCGCCCAGGAGCTTGCGGCAGTTGACTTCGTTGAAGAGCTGCATCAGCACGTAGGTGTTGAAAATGATGGTGTACTGGCGGGAGTACGTGTGAGTCACTTCCAGAAACTCGACCCCGTCTTCCACGCCAGCATCATCGAGCTCATCCATCGCCAAGTGCTGCCCCTGGAACATGAGCACCAGCACCACAACTACTTGGTAGGCGGCTTGGCCCAACATGTTGTACCACATGCGCGGCGTGATGATGGAGGAAGTGCGGTTGACGGGCGGGCGCTTGAGCTGCGCTTCGTTGGGGGGTTCGGTGGCGAGCGCGAGGGAGGCTAGGGAGTCCATCAAGAGGTTGAGCCAGAGGAGCTGGGTCGCCGACAAAGGGCTCTTTTGCACGTATAGACTGCCGATGGTGGCGAGGGTGAGAGCGCTCATGTTCACCGTGAGTTGGAATTGCAGGAACTGTTATGATCGACACATGTACGAAAGAATTGAAATGGAAGAAAATGAAGTAGGAACACGGAATGAAAAGCAAAGACGAATGCACTTGATACCAAGAGGGCCGGAATTGTGAACATTACAGAAATGTCTATGAAATCACTTCGAGTGCTCACCTTTTGAATCGAGTCATAGACGTTGCGCCCCCATTTGGCTGCTGTTACAATCGACGCAAAGTTGTCATCGAGCAGGATAATGTCGGCTGCGTCCTTGGCGGTGGGCGTTCCGCTGATGCCCATGGCAAAGCCCACGTCAGCGCGCTTGAGGGCGGGAGCGTCGTTGGTACCGTCGCCCGTCATGGCCACCACCTGTCCAATAAGAATGAAGAGGGGTTTCGGTGAGTGTTTGGCGACAAGAGGTGGTTGGTTGGGGAATAGACTGCTGCAATGTTTGCTTCTGTAGAAGGAAAAAGGTGTGAATGAAAAGAATCAGAAGCTCAAGAGTTCAAGAAAGTAGGGCAAGGCACGTGCACACACACACAATGCTATCCCGAACCTGCCGGTCGGGGAAGATGATGATGCCTTCTTCGCGTCGGAGCCGCTCGCACTCGACGCTGTCTTCGCAAATGAGCGACTTGTTGAGGCCGTCGGCGAGCACTTTCTTGTCCGAAGGGTCGCAGCGCGCCATCACCCGCAGATAAGGCCACACTTTGTCAAATTCTTGTTGCACGATCACGCGCTCTTCGGCCTCAATGCCTGTTTCCGGGTCCATGACCATTTTCTTCACGCTCACGTACTCCCGGAAGGTCTCGCCCGTCATGGCCCGAAACGGCTTTAATTTGCGGGTCTTTGGGTCGTTGAAATCGCCGAAGAAATGTTCTGGCTTCAATATCCCGCAGCGGCTGGCGATGGCCACCGCGGTCTCTAGGTTGTCTCCGGTGACCATCCGCACGTCAATGCCAGCGGTGTAGCACTTCTCAATCGCGGGGGGCACCTCGTCACGCAGTGGGTCTTCGATGCCCACTACACCAATCAGAATCAAGCCACACTCCGCCGCTAGCGCAGGAGACCCATCGGGCTGCTTCTGCTCGGCATCCAGCGCCGCCCAATCCACGCCCATGGGGACGTCACGGTAAGCCAGGGCAATGGTGCGCATGGCCTCCGAGGCGAAGGTGCTGATCACGTCCTCCGCTGCCTGGCGTGCTTTTGCGGTGAGGGCCGCGGTGGTGTCGCCGCTGCCAGTGGCACCCAGGGAGTGCGTGCAGCGTGGCAAAATCACTTCGCCGCCGCCCTTGCTGTAGACCCGGTAGCCGGCGTCGCCGTTTTTCACGGCCCACGACATCATTTTCCGAGCGGAGCTGTAGTCAAACTTGCGGCCTTCCGCGTCTACGGTAGCGCCTGAACGACCAGCCGTGTTAGCACGGACCTGGAAACACAAAAAGGGGCGAGGAGAGCAGCACAGTGGAGCCTTGGTGAGGCATAGGTACTAACAATTCATTCGGATTGCCAGATGCACGCAGCAAGAGGGTTACGCAACATGAAAATGCGTTATTAGTCCGTCAAGTACTGTAGACACGAGAGTAGGAATAGAATCAATCAAGCACCTCGTTGAAATCGTAGCCGAGGTCGTAAGCAAACTTGAGGAGGGCACATTCTGTAGGCTGGCCCATAAACTTGGTTTCTCCGGTAGCCTTGTCAATGGAAAATGAGGATTCGTCCATGGAATTGATGCAGATTCCCAGACCCAGAGGATCGAGGGCTTGCTTGTTGGCTGGAGTTTCACCCTCCACAGGCACGCCAACCGCGGTTGTCTCGTCAGCCTTGGCGGCAGCAGCTGCTCCTGCAGGCTTGACATACGCGGCTTTCACAGCATCCCCCAGTTTGGAGGAGGCCGTGGCACAACGCACCAGCCCAACGGCAGGCGTCCAGCACCCTTTCACGGTCATGCGGTTCTGGGTCAAGGTGCCCGTCTTGTCGGAGCAAATGGTAGTGGCACTGCCCATGGTCTCGCACGCGTCCAAATGCTTCACCAAGTTGTTTTCAGTGCTCATTTGAAAGCTGGAGAACGCCAGGCTGAGGGTCACTGCGAGTGGCAAGCCCTCAGGTACCGCCACCACCAGAATCGTGATCGCCGTGACCAAGTAGTCGAGAGCTTCGTCTTGAAACAGCAAGCCTTTCACGCCGAAGCCAATCACGCACATGCAAATCAGGCACACGGCGGCCACCACCAGGCCCATTTTGCCAATGTCCATGGCTAATTTGTCGAGTTTCTTGAACAAAGGGCTGGGTTCTTCCTCCGCGCCGTCTTCGTAGACTTGCGCGCGAATCTTGCCGCTGAAGCTCAGACCACCCACCGCCACTACGATCATGCGACCACTGCCCGATTTCACTTCAGTACCCGAGAACATGAGCGGGTTGCTGCTTTCGCCCTCGTATTCGATGCCTTTGGACACGGGCTCTGGTTCACCCGTTAAGGCGCCTTGGTCCATCTTCACGCCAGCACCACTCACGAAGAGGCCATCCGCTGGGATGTTCGATTGCAGCACGTTATTGAAGACCACCAAGTCACCTACTGCAATCTCGCGGTCAGTGACTTCCACCATGACACCGTTGCGAATCACTTGCCGTTTGTTGGTCTTCTCGAGCTGCTTGTTGAGGCTTGAAAAGAGCATTTCTTTCTGCTTGTCAATGGAGGCCGACACCAGCAACACGATGCTCACGGTCACCAAAATCGCCACCGGCTCCACCCAACCTGGAACCCCTGCATGCTCTTCGGGCACAGCCAAGTTGAGAATGAGCCCAATGAGGGCGCACACCACGAGCATGATGATGGTGGTGTCGTGGAGCCCGTTCCAAATCAACTCAAGGAAGGACGGAAACTTTTGCTCAGCGAAAAAGTTGCTGTAAGCGAAGCAGTTGCAAGGCACACAAGAATGATTAGCAAAATAATAAGGCAAACCATGTTTTCAAGTTAGCTAAAGAAATGACTGGTTTATTTAAGGCATAATGCAGTGGTTGATAGGCGTGGGGTTTCGTTTCACAGAATAGTAGTATCTTGAACTTCATGGCATCAGTTTCAAGACATTTCAACGCAACGGACCCGCCAAAATGCTCCATTCGATTCTTAATATCAGTCTCATCGCCTGAGAGGCCATTGACGAGGTCGGTCTTGAGGGCTTTCACCACTGCTTCCACGCTTCCACCGACAGCATCAAAGCTCGCCTTGTTCGATTTCGGGTCCATCACGTCCGAAAGCTTGCTCGCCGAGATCGGGAAGTGTTTCATGCCCTCAGGCACGACCTGAGAACCACTGCGTACACTCATGATTGCTTCGGCACGCGATCTTAACTGCTTATAACGATGAGTCTAGGCAATCCCAATAATTTAACGACCACGCATTTTTGCGATCCCGGAGTAATCTGGTGTCACGCAAGTTGCCGTGATGTTCTCGACTTCTGGAAGCTTTTACACGACACTAACATGGTATCGCCAGGAAAAGTTTTTTGTTGATAGCTACAGTAATAACAAGGTAATAAGCAGGAAAAGTGTAAAGCTAGGGTTAGTGTAAAGCACAGGAATCTATGCTCCATGTGGTAATCATTAGGAGCACGACGGCAGAAGCTGAATAGTTTACCTTATACTAGCTAGCACGCACGCAGCTCCTACTACGAGCGTTCACTTTACCCCCAGCTATAAAGGCTTGCTTGTCTAGATTTGTTACAGTTGCATGAGAGTGTTCGAGAGTTATAAATAAGCAGACGTTTACAAGCATCCTAGCTGCGAAAGCAAGATATTTTTATTGGCTACTTTTTGTTGCCAAAGTTCGAGCAGAAACTGGTCAGATCAGAAGGTTACAGTTCAAACTGCATCCATGGGGAAGGACAAGCGCGGTAAAGTAAAGCATGGCGGGGCTGCCAAAGTCACTCGGAAGCTCGCCTCGAAGGCGCCTGAAAATGAAGCCGTAGTTGCGCCTCCTAAAAGAGTAGCCGCGAACAAAAAGAACATTCGTATGGTGAAAAGATTAAATTTCAAGAAGAAGGTTGACACGGCAATCATGGAAAAATCAATTGCAAAGGAGAATAAATCATCCATGAGCGTGTTGGCGTTGGAAGGTGCCCTGAAAGACACTTCAGGTCAAGCTAAGATATCAAAGAAAGACCCTCCGAAGCCAGCCGCGTCAGTCCGAAAGAACAAGGCAAAGAAGAACCTGCAGCACAAAGAGGTGCAGCAATTTCAAGCTGTGCTGGCGCACGGCTCATTCCAGTCAAATCCATTCGCCACCATCAAAGAACATTTGACGAACACTGTCGTGCCTTCGAGGTAAGCTTCGCTTTCTCTTGTTATGCGCAGTGCGCAACTCTCGTCGGCGCCGTGGTGTGGTCTTTCATAATATTTCTTAGGTGAACGCTTAATTGTTACTTTCGTTTGAACATTCGTCCTGCTTTAGTGGCTATTTAGACTGTGTTCGGTGTTGTACCTGCCGGGCTAATCTCAGAATAGGAAGTAGGCTGCCCGCTGCCCTACTGCCCTAAATGCAAATCAACGAAGCACTTCGGCTAAATCTTGCTATAGCTATCAAATCATTATATGTTAGCCTCGCTCACGCCTGGCTAATCGCCTGTTTAATACTCTCCCAATAACAAAGGAAAACAAGTGCGCTTAGCCGCTTATGGAAGTTATATGAACCCCGAGCCAGGCTTCCAGTCCGGCCCGGAGGACTCTTTAGACGCCGATTAGATGGCACCCTGTATGTTAGTAACTAAAACCAGTCCCCCCCCTCGGGGGGGCTCAGAAAACGAGTACACTTTAGCTGTAGCCACAGAGGCACACAAATGAAGCACGTGTGTGCATGTGTGTCTGGCATCTGGACATCTGACATGTGCTGCTTATGCGCTAGCAAATTTTCTCCAGTAGGCCAATTCAGGCTCCAACTGGCGTCTTTCCTCCGAGCAAGTTGGCGGGGCTGAGTTCTCGTTCGAGTGTCACGTCCCAGGTCCACGAGGCATGTCCCCGGGCTACTATTTGCCCCAGCAGGGAATCGTCTCATTGTTTTTCTCAGGTGCCGGGCGCCAGCCGATCTCAGCATTGCCTTTCCTCTTTCTTGCTTACGAAGTATGGATCACGTGGCTACGATGCTGCAGGCTGTGCGAACAGGAATAATCAAAGGCCTACTAACACCAGGAGTTCCTTCTCCGCTCCAGAAGCAGTACTTAACGAGGTCAAACAAAGATTCGATTAATTCCTGTAGTTGCTGTTGACTGTATTGGGTTTTCCTAGCAAATAGCGCCTGAGTCTCTGAGGTCGTGGTCAAGGCAAGATGCCCATATCTCCATCCGCAACTTCCACTTCCACCTCACTTCAACCTTTCTAACTAAGGCGATTGCTCAACTAAGGATCTCGGCTTGCAGCTTACACTCCAGCTCGAGAACCCTGATGATCCCAACACCAACCAGACAACGCAGCCCGCCCATGGAGCGAATAAAATTGAGAGCCCGATTCCAACCTAGGCCTATTAAGAGGACGAACAGGCAGATATATCGAAAGTCTTTGTCTACGTATTTGATTGCACAGCACAGACGCAGGCGGGTATCCTGCAGTATACTTATGTGATACTATATTAGAAAACAGCCACGCCACTCAAGAAGAGAACGCGAAGACGACTGCGAACTGCGAAGAGTACCTTGCAACAACAATGGAGTCGAACGCGTTCAATGAAATCTGTCGACATGCTCACAATTGATCAGGTATCTTCAAACTGTACTTAAATTTTATGCAATGATGCGATAGAAGCTTCTTTCCATTGCTAGCTAAATATTATAGCTTTAAGAAGCTTAGGAGCTCCTCCGTTTTTAATATTGATTGCTACTATGTGTCTCTGCAAAAGTATACAATATCGAAATACCTTTCGAAACCCAGTCGGTTCCATTAGCGCATTATTTAATGGGGCACCAGCCACTTGCTACCAATAGGTTACCCGAACCGCGTTAGGCTTAAAATGTGCCCAAGAAGAGCGCCGACGTTCGCCTTGGTCATCGCGTGGTTATTATCATTCGTGAAGTTTGGATTGTCAGAACCGGTTGACTGCCACTGGAATGATCGCCTTCACAAGCGGGTGTGCCATTTGGAGCCTGCCACACAAGCTAACAAGAGACAAGGAGCTTCGAGAAGCAGCCACCAGGTGCCACAGGATAGCAGCGGGGCCAAGGCGCATGGAGTAGCCAACAGTGGCCTCAAGTCTTCGTTACAAGACAACGACCAGTTGTGCAAGAGACACGAGAAACAGCTCGAAACTGACCTTGAAGTAGCAGCATCTGCGTCCCGGGGAGGTGCAGCTGCCGTGCGGAACGTGCACTTGATCTATGTACATGTGCACGGTCACGTGGATCATTACTACCATTTTCTGCACGACGCGCTGCTCACGTTTTACCCACTCTATACTGCGTTTACTGACGAAGAAGGCAACCCTACCGTTTCACAAGTAATGATCTGGGAACGGCAGTCTTATGGAAACTTTAAGCCCATTTTCGAAGCTGTAAGCAGCCTACTAATATAATGCATGATGTGCATGCTTTTTATCGCGCATGCTATTCTCTCTTCAATCATCGAAATTAATTTGGCTTTCTTACCTGGCGTAGGTGTATAGCGTCCGAGTTGTCGAAGTGCCTTGCAAGTGTACGCCCGGTTCTTGCGCGGAAATCACCACAGACACGAACCCTATTGGGTCAAAAAACCTAGATGCCCCTGGACAACTTGCAGGACTTTACCCGGCTTATTTCGATGAAGCTGTAAGTTTGTATAAGTGTAGAGACGACACCGCCTCCGTAATGCATGGTTCATTTTACAACTTTTGACGTCAACGTTACGTCTCGCTGTTGTTGTGTCACCATAGATTGCCTTTGCTCAAAGTCGCGTCCTCGGTCCCCGCACTGCTTTGCGACAGCAGCAGCGCGCCTCTGGTTCAGACTTGGTCATTCCACCAGTGCCTCGAGGAATCGGCCGTATCTTACTGATTGAGAGGTTGATCGGGAACACCACTATCAGCGGCCGAGGACGGAGCAATAGCGCCGGTAGTAAAAGAAGAAGAAGATTGCTTGGATTTGACTCCCTTGCAAGCACTGCTACTACTCCTGGTATTGGCAGCGATAATCAAACGAACGTCGACTACAAACATGCAAGCCCAACGCATTCACATGCACAGCGCCACGACAGGCGACAGCTCACAGATCGACGCGTAGGGCTAGCCAACCACCTTGAGCTGCACAACGCATTAGTGAAGCAATTTGGCCCAGAGCGCGTGCTAAACGTGGCGCTAGAAGCTCTCAGTTTCGCTCAGCAGGTGGGTACGATTTACGTAACTTAGCGGAACCTTAGATGAGGAGAGCGAGAAAAGTAGCGCTCTTTTGTTCACTTCTGTGCATGGTGTGTTGTTCAAAAGAGCGCGTTGTAGTGGCCGAAATAAATTCAAGCGAAGTTTTCTCTAACATTATGACCACCGTACCTGTCTACATTTCCTGCGTTCCCTCCTTCCCTTTTTTTCACACTATTGATTTATCACTCAGATGCAGCTGTTCAGCGAAGCCCAAGTGATCATTGGGCAACACGGCGCTGGCCTCACCAACGTGCTCTTTGCGAAGCCTTCGGCACTGCTCGTCGAGCTCTGCCCTCGCCTTCATTCGATGGTACGTCTTTTCTGAACTTGTCGAGAATGAATTGAGTCCTTGTAGCAGCCATTGTAGATGCGGTCTCTGACCAATTCTCCTAACGTTCATGCTACTTACTTCTTTGCCTCTGTCACGTCTGTTTGTCTATCATGTGGTCAGTACCAGCATTTAGCAAGGCACCGCCGCATGGCGTATGCATTTCAAGACGACTGCGGAGGGAACTCGTGGCACGGTCGGGCCAACGGAGGCTTTCCCGTTATAAATGTGCCCACTATTATCGCTACAGTGGAGCAGCATCTGAGCATCAGTGAGTGGGAAAGTAGCGGATAGCGGCTAGCAGATAGAAACTGTCTCGTTCCACCAATTAATCCAGTTCTGGCACTAATATTTGAACCCAAGTACTGATTTGACAGCGCAAGTAACTGGATTGACATAAAACAAGGGGCCATTTTAAAACCAACACACAACAAACGTCAGGGCGCATTACATATCTAGTATCGACAGGCCTGGGCGTCCCTTTAATGGTTTCTTCCTCGGAAATCCCGTTCTAGTCTAGTCTAGTTAATACTCTCCCAATAACAAAGAAAAACAAGCACACAGTAGGTAGTCACAGAGGCACCAAAAAAAGTACATGTGCTGCTTTCGCGCTAGCAAATTTGCTCCAGAAGGCCAATTCAGGCTCCAGCTGGCGTCTTTCCTCCGAACAATTCGGCGGGACTGAGTGCTCGTTCGTGTATCACGTCTTAGGTCCACGAGGCATTTCTCCGGGCTATTTTTTGCCCCAGCAGGGCATCGTCTCAATGTTTTCTCAGGCGCCGGGCGCCAGCCGATCTCAGCATCGCCTGTCCTTTTCTTCCGTTCCTAGACATCGATATCATCTTGACAATACAGTTATGCAGGATGAAGTTAAATGTAAAGTACTGGAAGTGCAGGCGATAAACTTAACAGTAGACAGGGCTGCGCTGTCTTCGTTCTTCGTTGACGTTCGCTGGGTGTCCACCCGGGCGCTATTTGGCAGAGTTCCTTTGGGCTAAATGGCAAGTAGAATAGCGCAATGTATAGTGCAAACAAGGGCGGTGCTAGAAGTATCAGCAATAATTCGTTCGCTCAATGCTAGAATGAACAAAAGAAGCCACTCAACACGACAGGAGCATAAGCAGCTTAAACTTGCAGGTCGCGTCCGGATCGTCGCATTTGGTTCGCAAATGCACTCGCCGCTTCCCGTGGCCCAAGCCGCTCAGCTCTTTCTTCGCGAGCTCCGACTTCAGCTCGGCCCATATGCCATTCAGCACAACCGGGTGGGCTGCCGTAGCCTTTTCTTCGCTCGATGAGCGGCCGTGTTGGTTGTTGTTGTGCGCTTCTTTAGGCAAGGCATGGCTGTCGCTGTCATGGACATCCGTTACCCAAACCTCCGCCTGCGCTAGGTTCGAATACGACTTCAAGAACCCGACCACGAGATCGCCCGTGTCAAAGGTGAGGTCAAACGCTAATTCAGCACCGTGCACGTACGAGATCCAACCAGGCTTGCCCTATACAAGTGGCACGCACGCGCACATATTAAGCACAAATGAAGTATGCACGATGTCAGAAGCGAGAGAAGATTATTCGGAGCCAATCGATACACGGGCGTTAGAGAGTAAAAGCGATGCTTCTATAGAACAAGATGATTTAGCAGGCACACCATCTTAATTTGTGCTTACAGGAGTGTCTTCTTCGAGGTTCCAGCCTGCGTGACTGCCAACCGGCTGTATTTGTTCTCGGTCCTTCGTGAACACGGCTGCAGTGGTGCGTAAGGTGCTCACCACCGACATTGGAGCAGCGCAATGGCCACTGTCTTCGCCTCCGTTGCGGCCACTACCGCTGTGCCCAAACAAAGGCGGCACAACGCGGAGGGCACCCACACCGTCTACGACTGCAGAAACAGCACCTGACGAAGGCAAGGTATACCGGAAGCTGCTCTGTTGAAAGGACGCCTGAGATTGCGATGAGCTCACGCATGCAAGCTTGTGTTCTTGGGCGAAAGTAAGCGCGATCAAGTCGGCCAGTAGTTGGTGCACGTGCCATGGTGGGTGCAAGGACTTCACTGTCCAGAACGCTTCGGCACAATTGGGCCAAAGGCCCATGGACGAGCACAAACCATTTTGCGGCGGTTCCCCTCCAGTAGCTCCAACTACGCTACTGCTGCTGCCACTCCTGCCGTATCTGTCCTCAAAGCTAGTAAGGCTACTGTGACTACTGTCGTTATCTTCCATTCTATCGTCCCTTCGCGCTCGCCGTCGGCCCAGAAGGCGCCGATCTCCACTCCCCCCACTACTGAGGCCTCTGCTCCTACTGCTCGAGTCTTTGCTCTCCGGATGGTCGCGAATCAGATCGCGCCATGTGTGCCAAACAGCGTCCCGGTAGCTGATCACAGGCAACTGGTAGTAGGCGGCCACGGTCAAGTGCACTTCTTGCGCCTGTTTGTGCCACCCCACCCGGGGGTTAAAAGTGTCAAAGTACACTACTGCAGGTTTGGACGGCAATGAGATGCACCAACGCACGAGTCTTTCCGTGCCTACGAGTAAGCGGTCACGGTAATGCCCACTCAGAGACGAACACACTCCTGCTGCTGCGGCGGCGGCTGCGGCTGTATTGTTACTGCCTCCAATACTTGCTTCTGCAGCTGCCCTAGCAATGCTTTGGCTCTCAGCATGGAGGGTCGTCTTTTTGAAGGCGGGCTTGAGCTGCACGTTACTCGCGTCATTCACCGCATAGTCCACGACGAACAAGTCAGCACCTGCTAAACGCTTGCGGTGTGGGGCTAACAACTCTGTCGCCACTAGAGTGGAACTCGCTCGCTCTGACAGGTTTTCAACCACGTGAGCAGCGCCGTTGGGAAGAGGAAACGCATGATTCAACCACTTTTGGAATCTCGCTGGCCACCCACACGCTGGCGACTCATGTTCGGTGATTGGGTCCACGCAATGAGTGCCCGCGGTCACGCTGCCTCCCACCTGTGCTTTCAGTGCACCAAAAGAGAGGTAGACTCAGAAGGGCAATGTTGTGCTGGCATCATAATTCACCCTATCTGTAGCATTGCATGCATCCTTTCGAATAGAGTTTTGTACGATTTCATCGACAAGCTTAAGAAGACCAACTTGCTTGCAGACCTACCACAACGACATGCAAGGTTTGGCCTGAAGCCGCCTTGCAGAGCACGCGGCGCAGTGCTGATGAGTCTCCGACGTGGGCCCGCGCGCGACGCACCATGTCCTCATTCAGAGGATGTTGGTTGGCCCAAGGCAGCGCAAATTCGTGCAGTGGCCCCGGTAGAGTAGCATCCCATGGACGTTTGTCGGCTGTAGGGCAAGCACAATTGCCTCCACAACGCAAGATACAGTGACAGAGAACGAGCGCCAAAGAAACGGCGCAGGCGTTGCGTCCTATCATTCTTGAGCGCGGGATGGATCTGCGGGTGCGTAGAGAGTAATATGCTATGGTACTCGACACATAGGCAGAGTTATCGCTTGATGAAGCCGAGGGTACGATTAAGTAAATAATTTTCGAGAGCGCCAAGATCCCACGATGCCAACAGTGATGTATGAGGGATAGTGGCAGGTGGCAGGCTAGCAGGCTAGCAGGCTAGCCACCAAGTATATATACTGACGATGTTATTACGTACAGAAGTACTACTGTGTAGTATACAGATCAGAGACCAGAGACGAGACAGTTGAACAATATATATACTTATAGACCGGTAGACCGGCATCAATGAATGACAGTTGACCACGGTAGCATACTGATGAGCACTGAGCCATAAACAACGCACGACGTTAAGAGATGATCGACTGAGCGTAGTCACTTTGTAGAAAACTAGATCAGCTTCACATGCTATTGGTCTGTCGCCATGGCCTAGATCTAGTCAGGTTAGAGGTTCAGATTCTGGCTGTCTAGTCTACGATTCACAGCAGCCTTGCGATATCATCTAAACATCTAATCCGGCATTTGAACATCTCAACAACGCTACATATACACGAATAGATTATTTACCATCATGACTATATATGAGCTACCAATACAGGAGATAACGACTCGACTTTGATACTAAAGTTGTAATTAATAACGCAACATTTCGCATTTTCTTAGCCACCGATCAGAGCAAGATTCATGAAGCGTCGGTCGACTACAACGGAATCACAGTCACTTCTTCAAATGGCTAGTCCTGCAACACCCGCTTCGTCATCAATGGAGCCTCAGAGCAAATGCACTAGGCTTATATTCTTTGCACATGGGCTCGCGGGCTCAAGGCACGACTTCGCAAATTTGGCCGCCGTCACAAAGGAGCTGTGCCATGAACTTGGCTCTGGTTCGACAACGCATTTTCACTTTTCATCGTGCAATACTTTCTTCCGAGGCACTGCTGATGGCATACAAGCTGCAGGTATTCGAGTCGCACAAGAACTGTGTGCCGTCGCAGACACAATGCCAGCGCTCGAAGAGCTCAGCCTCGTTGGCCATTCTCTCGGCGGCATGTTTTTGAGGTATGCGCTGTATGCACTGGACAGTAACGACCTTCTGAAACGGATCAAATGCCATCACTTTGTGACAATTGCCACCCCGCACCTCGGCATTCGGCGGCCACTGTCATCGCCGCTTGAGTGGGCCTGGCAGTCGGGCGCCTCTTCTCTGCCTGGCTTCCGTTCTGCTCATGAGTTATGCCTCACAGAGTCAAGGCCTCACGGTGAGCCTTCGTTACTGTTCGTCATGGCAACTGACGAAGCATTTTTGGCACCTTTGCGACAATTTGCTATACGGCGAGTCTACAGTAATATATGGAACGACTTTCAAGTGTCCTTCAGTACCGCCGCGATCCGTTCCTCGAATCCATACCGCTCGCGGCACAACACACAACGTGGTGCCCCTACAGATGGCTCCGAGGCATATCCGAATATCACTGCTGCGTCGCTTGAAGCGGCTGCGGCACAGCCATCGCCAATGCTTGTAGAACCCAATATTACAGAACGTGTGATAGGAACCCACGTAGGGGCTTCGTCTGCCAGACCGACTGCAGGTTTAGGTGGCGGGTTCCGGCGCGATGCCAAACGCGACGAGCTCACTGCCATGGTGGCTTCACTGGGTGATGGCGATGTGACATGGGAGCGTTACGATGTGCTGTTCCAGGGCCACTTAGCTGCCTTTAAAGCCCATGAGTGGATTGTCGGTAAAAATGCTCGCAGCACAGGCGTTTGTGGCGCAAGTTTGGACGTTTGCCGCCACCTTGGAAGGACCCTGGCTGAGCCACTAAAGAACACCACAACTAAAGAAGATATCGGGAATGATAGGACTTAGAACTATTTCCTTTGATTGGACTCCACCTTTTCGCTAAATGGATTTCGATTTCTGGTAAGACCAATGCCAGCAACTAGCAACCTGGAACAGGGGCCGTAGCCATGTAGCATATAGCCCTACATCGGAAGCCTAAGGATGCTAGCACCGTGAATATGCGCATGCAGACATCAGGGGCCTCGTCTTAGATCTAACTTAGATATAGC
>Ga0307982_1000714_pt1 | contig 26404 bp, 21 predicted proteins | sample OrgLakmetagen989_FD_201847 | JGI IMG/M metagenome (GOLD analysis project Ga0307982, IMG submission 201847) | Saline water microbial communities from Organic Lake, Antarctica - #989 | ecosystem: Environmental > Aquatic > Non-marine Saline and Alkaline > Saline | place: Antarctica: Organic Lake...
CTGTGGTGGCCACTGTGCACCTGGTGCATGCCAACCGGGAGGGCTTGGGGGCGGCTGCAGCGGAGCCACTGCTGAAGATCTTCTTCGCGGGGGTACAGGACCACAGCGCTGTGTACCTTGTCAGCATGCCTCGCCGGGGCTCTGTTCTGGCTAAGGGTGCTGCCGAGGCGGACGGCCGACAGCCCACTCCCGTCGTCAGCTGCGACAAGGTGCACATCACGCTGGCGAACGCATCTGGTGCTGGAGCACTGCGGCGAAGTACAGTTCAGGGAACATCACCAGAGGACCAGGACCAATTTGCCAGTGAGCGTGTGCTTGCCAGCCACTTGCTGGGCCCGATGGGAGACAGTGTGTCTTCTCGCGCGCCAGGCAGCAAGCTGCGCCTGCGTGTGGGAGGGATCACCTCTGCCAGTTGTCTGGTGCGTGAGGGGCATATGCGCGCTGTGAGTGTGTACCTGAGTGCCCTGCCCGTGGGCGAGGCAGGGGGCAAGACACTGGGTGTGCTGCTGGTCACCACGGGTCGCTCCGGCATGTTGTCCACAGGTGGCGGTGCATCCGGGCTGCTGGAAGACAGCAGTGGCATTGAAACATGGAGTACAGCACGGCGTGCCTCTGCTGACATGGGATCTGTGGGCACCAGCGTGGCCGGGCCTGCTGCTGCCGCTGCGTCGGCTCAGGCTGGAGTCAATGTGATTGACGAAGCCACAGATTTTCACGATGAGCTTGGCACATTTGCTCGAAATGGTGCCGTTGTCTCGTCCCCCGCTGAGGTGCTCACCGAACAAGCTGCTAAATCTCGTGTGTCACTGCCGGCACGCCTGGTCGATGATCAGCCTGGCGCGGGCGAGGGCGCACGCAGTCATAAGACGCCTGAAGCTGATGCATCAGCAGCCGGATCAGTATCAGGAGGTCCTCATGCCTTTGTTGCCCGAGCCATCTCGGACGGTGAGCCAGAGGTAGCCGATATTGGCAGCCCAAATGCTCTGTGGCAGATGCCAACATCTGTCTCGACTGGCGTAAGCGCCGGGACAGCTGCCATAGAAACGTACACGGAGCAAATGGAGGCTGACAAGTCCACCAGTGCCTTATCCATGGACCAACCCGTGTCGGTATCGAAATCTTCCGCGGAGAGCAAGCGAGCCGCTGCGCATGTGCATCGCCAGCCGCAGCCCTGGCAAAGTAGCCCTCTCTCGAGTTTCGCAGCCGAGACCAATGAGCACAACAACCCACTGTTTCAGCAGACAATGGCCACCACGGAGCCATTTGGCAGCAGTCATCAACCCATCAAGGCCCAACGCAGCACCACAAACGGATCCAGGTCTGGCGACTTCAACGCGTTTGAGCTGGCCAGCGCCGCGTCATCTTCCTCCGGCCTCACCAAAGTCAAGCAGGGCAAGACCATCATGCAGAAGCAGCTCATGGGCATCTGTAAGAATGCCATTGGACACAAGTCCCTTGCATTGTGGGGACACGCCCAAAGTCTGGACAGCCGAAGCTACCGCTCAGTTGCCGTGTCAAATGCCATGCGCATCATCTTCGTGCTGGCTCCCTTGATTGCGGTTGGTGTCGTCTTGCCCACCCCCCTGTTGTTTGACCCTCTGCTGCAGAATCTAGGTGACATGTACGAGGGGCTGTGGGCAGCTGGCGCCCGCATCCAAGTGGCCCAGTTCATCGAGGCAGCCACCCAACGCATGTTTGTCAGGCCCGGACTGGATGTAGAGCCCACCCTAGAGAATGTGCTGGAGCTGCAGCAGCTAGAGGCGCAGTTCAGCGACCTGAGCGACCGGCTGCAGGCGGTCGACCACCGCACGCAGGACTTGGTGGCGGCGGCAGCGCAGGCCGCTGGCGTGGACGTGAATGCACCGTACGCAGCCCCAGTGGATACATCCCGAGCAGCCCTACAGGCGCAGTTTGAGAGCGATATCAACAGCCAGCGGTACTGGTCTGACCACCAGCGCTGGGTGCCCATCGCTGACGACACCGTGAGTGGCGAGCGCATCCTGACACCCTTCGAGGTGGGCCAGTGGATCCAGGCCAACATGCGCAGTGTGGTGCAGCTGGACCCACTGGACTTCCGTAATCCGTCTCCGGATGCCTCAGTGCAAGCCCTGCTGCTGAGCGGTATGATGCAGGCGCGGGTGTGGCCAGCCTTCAACGCGTCTGTGCAAGCTCGCACCCGCACACTACAGCACTACACGGACAGCCAAACAAGCGGCACGACCCTAATAACAGTGGTGCTAGCGTGCACACTGATGGCTGTCATCATCACCGGTGTGTGCTGTGACTCACTGCAGATCACACGTGCCGCCCACGCCCCACTGCTGCTTGGCTCCCGCCTGAGCGAAGCCACCACACGCAGCATACAAGGCAAGGCCCTGCAGCGTGTGGATGAGCTGGTGAGCAGCAGTGCTGGTGGGGGCGGCAGTATGGATGACATGGACGGCATGGGGGAGCACTTGGGGCTGGGTGACGGCGGTGCCCAGAGCGACAGTGACAGCGCCAGCGACGGCATGGATGGCGCCGGAGGGGAGGGCCGGCCGCTGGTGGGCGGGGGGGGGGCGCGGCATGGGGGAGCCACCTCGCCGCGCGCGCATGACATGCACGACGTGGATGACTCTGGTGCTGGAATGCTGCCGGGGCGCGAGGTGAGTGGGAACTCAGCTTCGCCCAAGCGCCGCCGGGGGAGCCAGGTCCGATCTGGCCGGGGAGGACAGTACAAGTGGCGCAAGCAGCAGGCATCCTCTGTGTCATGGGGCTTCCTTGTGTCTAATTGCTTGATTGTGGGGCTGGCACCCATCATCACCATTACCTTTGCTGCTGCAATCACTACTGCATTGGTCGACGATGCGCTGCCATCAGTCTTCCACGGCGTGGCGCGCACCATCTGGATGCAGGAGGTCAGCTTCCACCAGTACGCATCTCGCGACTTTATTGTGGAGGTGACACTCGGCACGCCGAGCTCAGCGGCAGATGCGCGCAACGAGGGGGCGCTCATGCTGCAGCGGGTGTCCGATGTCCTGAATGGCGCCCCCAATGGGCCCATGGGCCGCAGTGTGCCCGAGTTGCCAGCTAACTCTGCCATGTACCGCCTGCTGCTGGAGAATGGCTGCGTGTCGCCGCACCGGTGGCAGTTCAACTGCAGCACTGCTTTCGATGGAGTGGCGCAGCGCGGGGGCCTGATCCAGCCGCTGTTGCGCATGAGCTCCATGGTGGAGGAGATTGTGCGCCTGGAGCGGGCATCCAACCTCACAGCAGGACAGCGCCTCATCTTTACTGAGCCTCGTGTGATGGCTTTGATCATCGACATTGTGGCGATCGACAAGCGGGTGACGCGGGACACCATTTTCGAGGTGCTGAGTGTGATCCTGGGGGATGTGCAAACTGACCTGCAGCGGTACTCTGACTTGCTGTACATTTGTGCATACTGCAACATGGCCTTTATTGTGGCTATGGCCTTGGTGGATTTGCGGTATTTGTTTGGGCTGCATGAGTATCTGCTGAGCACACGGCTGGTGCTGCTGTTCATTCCCGAGCGGGATGTGATCGGGCGAAGTGGGAAGTACGAGAAGAGCTACTCACGCACCATGCTAGCTCATGTGTCAGAGAGCTTGTGACGCACATAATTCACCAGCTCATTTGACCACCAGGGCAATTCGTCGGCGTGAGCAACAGCGAGCTGCCCGCAGCCATACCTAGGAAGCGCACTCAACAACGCAACTCACAGGCCCGAAAAATAACGCGGACGAAAGATTTGTTTCACTGCTTTGAAGTGCTGATCAACCACAAGGTGCACAAGTTCGACGTGCACCAGCAGGAAGGGGGGCTGCCCACACTGCACGAAGAAACCACGAGGCAAGCCACAAGCCGTCTAGCCCTGAGCATAGATGTGGCCCACTCAGAACATTGGTGCTGCGGTAAACCTCTCACAAGTTTTGATATTCTGCATACCCCCCTCGGAGTGGGGTCAAGGGATTGCGTGCCTCGAGCTCGGTCGAGTTGATGTCGCTAGAAAATACATTACAAACACTCAGAACATGTTTATTTTTTAAAGAAAGTTAAATATGTTGGGCTACAGTGCATGCTGGATTGCTTTAAACGTGCTGGCAAACTGAAACCGTGAGATCCAACAATTTCTTGTGGCCAATTACCGCACGGCAACACTTTCACCATGTCGCAAGGCGGTAAGAGTGTTTTCAAGGACCGCCGTTTCGGTGAAGGCAATTCATCGCTTAGCGTTGAGGCCAAACGTCTAGCCCGCTTTCAGCGGGAGCGCTCCCGACAGTTGAAAAGGGCAGCCAAGTTTAATCTTGAGGCCGAAGCAGCCTCTGGAAGACTTAGCGGGACGGCCGATGTTTTGACGCATGGAGGACAGGTTCGTCAACTGTCCCTGCATTTTGTTCGCATATGAACTCAGCTTGGTGCAGGATCTGGCCACTACCGCCATGACTGCTGTGGAGCTAAAGGACTCTGAGTTTGACGCTCGAGGTTAGTCCAATTTCCGCATGCACAATGTTCCGCACCGCCCGGCGCTCGCCCATTGTAAGCCCCGATTTTACAGGGGCCATGGAAGACAATTCTATGGATGCTTTGGCATTTGGTGGTGAAGAGCTGGAGGAAAAAGACGGAATCAGAGTGCAGGGCCGCACGCACAAAGAGGTCATGGCAGAAGTTGTTGCTCGGAGTAAAATGTTCAAAGCCCAGAGGCAGGCCGATGCAGCAGAGCAGGAGCACAGAGTTGCCATGCTTGACAAACAAACTGCAGAAATCCGTCAATTGCTACAGGGTGGGACCAACAACGAGACAGTTGCGGCAGCCGCCAAGGCCAAGGCAGAGGCTGCCGCAGCCTCCGGTAGCCCCAGCCCCAGCCAGCAGAACAATGCAGAGGAGTCAGACGAAGACGAATTCGACGCCTTGGTGAACACCATCAAGGCTGAGGCCAAGGAGGCCCACGCCACTGACCGCAGCTTGAGCAGTGCCGAGGTGGCTGCCCAGGCAGTGGAGCGCTTGTCCGCTCTGGAGGCAGACAGGCTGGCACGCCAATCCACTACAGCTGCGCTGGGGGTGGACGAGCGCGGAAACGACGTTGGTGGTGCTGCAACCAAGCATGTGGGTGGAGATGATCTCTCCACTGGCGGCCAGTACGTGCGTGAGCGCTTCGGCAAGGGCGTGGAGTTCATGGGGGCGGCTGGCATGCAGTCCACACCAGCAGACGGCGCGCCCAGCAAAGAGGAAGCTGAAGCTGACATGGCAGCTGCATTCACCCGCAAGCTGGCAGCAGCTGCAGGCGTGCGTGGCTTCCCCAGTGGCGCCGCTGCGGCTGCCATGGCGGAGAAGACTGCAGAAGGGGCAGCAGAGGACAGCAGCGACAGCGGCAGCGGCAGCGGCAGCGACAGTGATAGCAACCAAGAGGCGGGCAGTGATGCCGAGCTCAGCATCGAATCGCAGTCCGACGAGGACGAGGAGGACGGCGCAGGGCCAGCCTTCCTGCAGGTGGCGCAGCTGCCGTCCGCCGCCCCCCTCACGCTCCCCAGCGCCGCCACGCAGGGCAGCCGGGGCGGCAGCAGCAGCAGCAAACGCAAGCGGGCAGACACAGAGCCCGATAGTATGCCCTTCACGCCTGGCTGCCCCTCCTCCCTGGGGGAGTGGTGCGGCATGGTGGGACAGTTCTGCGTCACGGTGGGCAGCGAAGCGGGTGAGGCGGTGGCCACACTGCAGCGCCTCAAGGTGGCACAGCTCGCGCACCGCATCCATACTGTGCACAGCATGCACCTGGGGGCGCACAATAAAGCCAGCCTCATGAGCTTCTATGGGGTGCTCCTGGAGTACATTGCATGCACAGATGGCTTCACACTGCTGCCGGACAGGGCAAACAACATGCCGGAGTGGCGCCAGCTGTGCGCAGTCAGGGCAGCACAGCAAGATGGCATCAAGCGTGTGAACCCCTCAGGTTCTTGCCATGTGCACGGGGTGCTTGCATTCCTGTACGCGGTGACGGCTGAAGCACGCACTGACGCCGTGCTTGTGTGGCAGTCCCGCCTGTCGGAAATGCGAGATGCAGCTGCGGCCCGCAGTGCTCAGATACACCCTGTGCGCCTCGACTTTGAGGCTGGCAGCAGTGGGCCGCTTGCAGTGGCTGCTGCTTCGGAAGTGCAGGCCGCCAGCAGTGCTGGGCTGCCCCCCCACCCGGCGTGGCTCACAGCTGGCGAGCTGCTGCTACTGCAGACAGCGTCGTGGTTGTTCCCCACCACCGACTTCACGCACGTCATCATGACCCCCGTGATGCTGCTGCTGGGGCAATGCCTCGCCCACGCCCCCGTGCTTACCCCCCGGGACGTCGCCATGTCGGCCTTCACAGCCAGCACCCTGGTGGCATTCACGGCGCCAGCCAGACGGGTAGCCCCCGAAGCTATCGCTACGGTGCACGACATCTTGCTGTGCTTGGTGCCTGGGGAGCTGGCCCTCAAGGCACAGCCCCCCCAGCGCCCCCTGTCCCCCCTCCTGGGGGTGCAGCCCCCCCACAGCGCAGCCGACCACAGCCGCCTGCTGCAGCCGCTGCCCTGGCTGCCCTCTGTTGTTAAAGCATGGAGCAAGGTGCACAGCACCCCGCGGGATGCACCTCGCTTGCCTCTGTCTGCCCTGACCCGTCCCAGCCTTGGTGCAGCAGACACAGCAGCCACACAAGAACTGGCGGCAGCTTCGGTGGCAGCCTGCTACAGACTGCTACAAGCCAGCACTGCAGCACTGTGCACGTCGCCAGGACAGGTCTTGGGGCCGGCTGAGAAAGACGCCACGGGCATGGCTGCCGCGCTGAGCAACTCCTCCTCGCTGCGCACGGAGGGGGGGCGGGGCTCCCCTGAGCTCCTCACCCCTGCCGTGGCGGTGCTGGCTGTGCTGCACAAGGTGCGCAGCAAGTTGTTCTGCACTGCTCTGCGCTCCTTGCATAGCGCTGTGTGGGGGGGTCTGCAGGGCATCTTGAAGGAGGCGTGCGGCGCCAGGGGAGCCCTGGCCCTGCAGGCATACCGAGAGGCGCCCGTGGAGATCGCGCAGTTCGACCCGGAAGTGGACATCAAACTGCAGCGCACCGGCAAGGAGACATACCGCACCAATGCGGAGGCAGACCGTGCCGAGCAGTCCAAGCTGCGGCGACAGGTGAACAAGGAGCGACGATCCCTCCAGCGGGAGCTGCGGCGGGAGACGGAGGGCGCTACCCGCGCCTCAGACGCCGCCGCCCGGGAGCGGGAAGGCGAGCGGGATGCTGCGTACAAGACGTGGATGGCGGAGCTGGAGACACAGCAGGCCACCTTCAAGGAGCAGGTGAAGACGGGCCTTGTGCGGGGGGGTGGCGCTGGGGCGGCGGCGGGGGGCGGCACCAAGGCTCGGCGTCGGCGTGCCAAGCAGGGATTGTAGGCTGGCATCTTCTATTAGTGCAATTGAATACACCAATGTTGGTGGCTAGCCGCTTCATCGCCTGGGAACTCCTCCGTGAAGCGAACCGGGCTGCTGCGTGTCCATTCGCGTGCGCTCCCAGTCTGTGTGCAGGCAAGTCGGAATATTCGAAGAAGAACAGCCTCTTGGGCATTGTGATACAACACATGGGTGCTGGAAGCCCCGCATGGCGAAAGCTGCTTTGCACTTGCGGTCTCAGACCGCCGTGGGTGTTTCAGACTCAGCCCCCCCGACGAACCCCCCAGCTTTGCTCGAAATTCTCGTGCACATGCTTCAAGCTAATCTGTCACTTTCCAACAACACGCAATTCGGCAAGTTTTTGTGCGTGATAGTGCATGACAATACTGTCCTGCCCCAGCCTCGTCCAGTTTGTGACCAAAGCAACCCGCCCACATGAAATTGTCAGGGCTGGTCCTGGCAGCAGCTGGCTTGCTGCTTGCTGCTGAAGCAGCGCAACTACAAACATATAGCATAGATCTACAGCATATTTCGTTGTCGGGCTTATCTGCTGGTGCTTTCATGGCCGTGCAGTACCACACAATCCACTCTAGCAAAATTCGAGGCAAGTGCAGTGCACTTAGAGACTGGACACAATCATTCACAACGCACCCCATATTGATTGCAGGGCTGGGAGTGATTGCAGGAGGGCCATTTTTTTGTGCACAGGCCAACGTTGATTTGGCCTTGACCTCGTGCATGAATCCTGATGCTATCTGTGAGCCGGACGCAGCGCTCGCGTAGGGACGTTGTCACATCAAAGCTTGTTTTTTTCAGACCAACCACCTGACCCTGTATACCTTGCTGGCCTTGCTAAAACTGCAGCAGCTTACAATAATATTGACTCTACCTTCAATCTCCGCTTCTCAAAGTATTGGTTTTTGTCAGGTGCGAAAGGGTGCATTCAGCTGATGCACTGCTGGAGGTCAAGAGATGCTTTGCGATTTACAGGCACAAAAGACACTGTGGTGCACAGTAGCGTTGTGAAAACACTCCCCGAATTCTATGCATCGCTAGGCGTGGATAAAGACAGCATTGTCACGCAGTTTTCCCTGGAGGCAGAGCGTAAGCCCTGCAGCGTGATCTTTGCTCCACGCCCCAACTTCACCCTGCCTTCCCGTTGCAGACTGCTTCCCAACCAACCAAACACAGTACGGCGAAGCGTGCACACACTTAGGGTCTCCATACATCGGCAAGTGCCACTTCAATGCTGCCTGGTCCATGCTGCAGCAGCTGGAGGGCCCCCTGCTCCCCCCCCAGCCCCAGGTGCCTGCCAACCTCATCCAATTCGACCAAAGCGAATTTGGGACAGGGAATTCACTGAATTCCATCGGGTACATCTATGTTCCGACTGCTTGTGCTGCTGGCTCCACCAAGTGCCGCTTACATGTCAGTTTCCACGGGTGCCAACAGACCACCGCCGACGTTGGCACGGGCTATGTGAGTCACGCCAGGCAAACCTAATACTCCGCTTTGCTTCACTGCCATGCTCGCTTTCACAGGTTACTCAAACAGGCCTGAATGAGATTGCTGAGGCCAACAGCATCGTGGTGCTGTACCCTCAAGTCTCCAAGTCCACGCTGCTTCCTGAGAACCCAGAGGGCTGCTTCGACTGGTGGGGGTATACGGACGAGATGTACGCGTACGCAACCGGAGCCCAGCCCCTGTTTGTGGATGCCCTTCTCAGCAAAGTCACTGGTGTTAGTTTTTAATGAATTTTTGAGAAACGTGCAGCATGGCTGGCCACGTCCAATCAGGGGCGTCTATGGGGTGTCTGATTGCACACCCGTGGCATCTGCAATGTCAATGGCCACGTCACCTGCCTGAACTCCCCCACTGCCGCTTGCACTGAGGGCAGCTGACCGTGCGTTGCTGCCCTTGCGTCGCCGGGGGTGGTTCTCCCGAGAGGTGAGCCCTGAGATGCCAGCCAGCCCGGGACGGGCCGAGAGGCGGGCAGGGTCTGCACTGCCCCCCTCGCCGGTGGGGATATGCAGCTCGGCGCTGGACCGGGCTGCACTGCCACTGCGGGAGCGCTGCCCTGCCAACAGGGTGCTACTAGCCTCCCCAGTTGCCCTGGCCGCAGTGCTGGCCACGGCATGGGCTTGGGCAGCGCGGACACTGGCGCCCCCAGCATCCCCCTGGGTTGCGGGGGGGAAAGCAGAGGTGTCAGGGCGGGCAAAGAGGACGGCATCGGCGAATTCGTCGCGGGCTATTCTGAGCACGCGGGCGGTGCCGGTGCGCAGGCGGGCGGTGAAATCGGCCTTGTAGCCGCCTGGGGGCTGCGTCAGAGCATTGGGCGCCAGCAGCTCGAAGGAGCGCGCGACGCTGCCAATGCCGTCACCACCAGAGACGACATCAAACTCGCCATTGAGTACGAGGGTGCACACAGTGTACACGCTGCCTCGAGTGTACAGCTGCCGGTCCCGGGAAACGGAGTTGGCGGTGGCGGTATCAGATGCAGGTGCGTCCTTGGCCTCCCCAGTGGAAGGATCTGACGTGGGTGCGATCAAATCCAGCACGCGGCTGCCTCGCACCAAGTCCTCGATGGTGCTGAAGGGCATGGGGGTGTTGTTGGGCCCACACGTCTGGAAGGCAGGCACAGTGGCTTGCAGCGTTGCAGCCACAGCGCGCACTAGTGCAGGCTCCAGGTCATTGTGCCCACGGGAGGTGTCCAGCAGGCGCAGGGTCTCAGTTCCAAACGCAGCGCGGTTGGTGCGCTGGCCGTTATTGTTGGAGTCGAATTCGTCAAACTCGTCCACCAGTTCGATCTGCAGAATTTCCTCAATGATGTCCTCCAGGGTGACGCAGCCCACGTAGCGGTACACGGGGTCCTTGTCAGCCTCAGACGCTTGGATGTCCCGCACCATGGCGAATTGGGAGCCCTCCGAGGTGAGGGACTTCATGCACTCCTCGATCTTGGTGGTGGCATCCACTGTGGCCACTTGGTCACGCTCAAAGAAGGATATGAGCGTGATGACAGGCACCTCGTCGGCTGGCACCACCAACATGAGGTCCTTGGCACACAGCACCCCCACCACGCGGGTGCCGTTGTCAGAGAACACAGGCACACGACTGTAGCCGCTCTTGAAGATCTTGGACATGACTTCAAATGTCAGCTTTTCGTCGCTGTTCAACGAGAAAATGGCATCGCGAGGAGTCATGATGTCTGCAACGCACTTGCGGGTGATCTGCAGGGCCCCCTGCATGATCTGGCGGCGGGGCTCAGAAATGATGGCTGCGTGCTGCTCAATGAGGCTGTTGAACTCCACCTCGGAGTACAGCTTGCCCAGCTCCTCCCCCAGGGCGTAGTCCAGTGCCATGGAGATGGGCTTGGCCACCACGTACATGATGACGATGATGATGCGCACCAGGGGGACGGTGGCGGCGCCGATCTTCAAAGCGTACCGGCTGCACAAAGCCTGCGGGATGATTTCACCGAAGATCACAATCAGAGCCGTAGATGCAATCAACCCCACAATGCCTGCAAGTGGACAAGTGAGATAAAATGCCGGTTGTGGCATTGCTTCTGCTTTTTGAACGTACCACTTGTCAAGTCTGCCGTGAGGATAGACAACTGGGCATTCACTAAAACGTTACCAAGCAGCAATGTACACAGTAGTAGATTGCCATTTTGTCGTACAGGCCAAATCTTGGCTGCCCAGCGCTTCTCATCTACAGTGCCCGCTTCCATGACAATCTGGACAATTCGAAGTGCGGACATTGCAACAGACTGCGTGTAGACACGTTACTTACTCGCAGCTGGTTGGTATCGAGGCCAAGAAGACCAAGAGTGAGGCCTGAGAATAATGCCGACAGCATGACCAGAAAAAGTATAAACACAAAGTTCGCAATCTGCAGCCCAACATCGTCAGATTCTGCGCGAGCTTGGCCAACCAAAGCGGCCAACAAGGCCGCTGACAACAGCCATTTTACACGAAGCATCTCAACGGACTCAGCCAGTTAAAATATGACTGCCACAATACTGATGTATGTGCTTGTGCCGCTTTGTTTCGTATTTGTGTGCGCGCGTGTGTGTGTCATGTGTGTGTTGAATATTAGCTCGGGAAGGGCCCTGCCTGCTGCGGTGGGGTCGAAGCAATGGCAATCAAATTCGGGGTCAATAATGAAATACCAATTGCCACTCAAAAATGAGCATTTCGTCTTCACTATTTCACTATGTGCCGAGAATGGCACGCTCCGCTGCTTCTCAGCCTCTCCTGCTGGCTGGGCCTCTCGACGATGGGCCCCTACTACCGGCCCCTGCGTTACAAAGCCCCCCAGAAGAAAATGAACTGGCGGCTGATTTTGGAGATTCGTGCTGTAGGGAGTTTGTATGCCCATTTGCATGGCCATTGTGGATAAGCCTGTGAACCCCCGTTGTTACCTCCCAATCCTCAGGGGGATACGAAGGAAAAATTTCGCACTCTCCCTTCTGGAGTGTGCTGAGCTGGACTCTTGTTCCGTTCTTCACAAATCTACTCAAGCTGTGCCTCCTTCCAGGCGCCCCACCCCCTTCTCGTACTTGTCCGGTGTAGGGGCCTCAATCTCTACACCCATGGGCCTTTGCTGCAGGCAGCTGGCGCACCTGCTGGCTGTTTTGAAGGCGCTCGCTTGTCACTTCAATGGGTTTGATTTCAACATTGCAGAAGTGGATGCAGCTCACGAGGAAGCCGTCGGGGGGTTCCCAAAAGAGGCACCGCTGGTGGAGCCTCCCCTCACAGGCCTAGTGGTGCAGCTAGTTGGCGTCTTGCCCGAAGACCCAAGGAGAAGATGAGATGTTCGAGTTTGGTCCAGCTGTCTTGAAGGAGGCTGTGATCTTGTATCCCTCATTGTCCTGTTGCTGTGCTGTGCCATGGGGGCTCGGTGAGGTAGTACTTGCCACCCCTTCAAGGGCCCCACCCCGCTCAGCCTATACAGCTGCCGCTGACATCGCGCACCAACCATGGCAATACCAGAAAACTGTCTCGTATCACTGACTATAGCACCAACTCAGCTTGGATCATCTGATCTGCCACCTTACACAGGAGTTTCACTTGCGTTAAGCACGCCACCATGGCTGCATCTGACGAGGGCTTGAAGGCACTTATTCTGGTCGGAGGTTTTGGCACACGTCTGCGTCCACTGACATTCACCAAACCCAAGCCTTTGGTTGAGTTTGCAAACAAGAGCATCGTGCTGCACCAGATTGAGGCTCTCGCCAAGGTAAGGCGGAGCTGTGGCCACGAGACTGTCTTGTTTCGAACTACTTGGACGCAGGTTGGCGTCAAAGAGGTGGTTCTTGCCATTGGATTTAACCCTGAGGCTATCAATGAGCGCGTGCCAGAGATTGAGAAGGAGTACAACGTGAAGATCACCGTATCATTGGAGGAGACCCCGATGGGCACAGGTGCGCTGCTCAGCCCAGCGAGAATCATGTGTGCACCGCCACACCCCTCCACTTTGCAGCCGGCCCCCTAGCTTTGGCCAAAGAGCACCTCAAGACCGCAGCTGGGCGCCCTTTCTTTGTGTTCAACTCTGACGTGACCTGCGAGTACCCGCTGCAGGACCTGCTCGACTTCCACCAGGCGCACGGGAAGGAGGGCACCATCATGGTGACGCAGGTCACCGACCCATCCAAGTACGGCGTGGTGGTGTACGAGAAGGATGGCAGCATCCAGCGCTTCGTGGAGAAGCCCAAGGAGTGGGTGGGCGACCGCATCAATGCGGGGCTGTACATTTTCAGCCCCAGCATCCTGGACCGCATCCCCAACAAGCCCACCAGCATCGAGAGGGAGATCTTCCCCGTGATGGCTGCCGAGGAGAACCTCTTTGCCATGGACCTGCCCGGGTACTGGATGGATATCGGGCAGCCCAAGGACTACCTCACCGGCTCCGTCATGCATTTGGCGTTCCTGGCTGCCAAGGCACCAGAGCGTCTCGCCAAGGGCGACAACATCAAGGGCAACGTGCTCATCCACGAGACTGCCACTGTTGGCGCTGGCTGCTTGATTGGCCCTGACGTCGTCATCGGCGCCGGCGCCAGGGTGGGAGCTGGCGTGCGCCTGCAGCGGTGCACCCTCATGCAGGCGGTGGAAATCAAGAACCATGCATTTGTGAAGAACAGCATTGTTGGATGGAGTAGCACAGTGGGTGCATGGGCCCGCGTTGAGGGCAGCTCTGTCATCGGCGAGGACGTGCAGGTGGGTGACGGTGTGGCGCTGAACGGCACCATTGTCCTGCCCCACAAGGGCGTCAAGGAGTGCTTCTATGAGCCCGGGAAAATCATCATGTAGACACTGCCGTTGTTGCTGCCTTGAATGCAATTTCAGTATCAGTCATGTGCTGCTCAGCAGCAGTTGCTCTTGGGCTTGGCCTCTTCGTCATCGGAATCCACTAAGGTGAGCTTTTGCCGGCCACGGCGTGCACCACGCCGCCCGCCTGCTTGCCCTGCAGCGGCCTTGGGTGTCTCCGACGCCATGCTCTTGGTGATGGCCTGAAACACTTCCGCCAGGCCTGTGCCGGTTTTAGCTGAGGTGAGGGTGTGAGTAGCCCCCACCTCCTTGGCGTAGGTGTCTGCTACCTCCTGGGAAACATGGCGCTTGCTCAACATGTCGCACTTGTTGCCGGCAATGGCCAGCTTGATGGACGGCCCCACCACCTTGCGCAGCTCCTTCACCCAATCCCTCACGCGCTGGAAGCTGTCCCCATCAGTAATGTCGTACACAAGCAAGGCCCCATCTGCGTCGCGATAGTACAGGGGAGTGAGTGCATGAAAGCGCTCTTGGCCCGCTGTGTCCCAAATACTGAGTTTGTGATCCTGCAAAGCAGACGCTGTGGGAAGCGAAGTGAGCGGGAGCCATCCAAGCAAATCTCACGGTACCGTCGACAGTGACCACCTTTTCCATGTAAGAAGCGTCCATGGAAGAAGCTTGTTGATCGCTAAACTGGTCGCGGACATACTTCAGCAAAATCGAAGTTTTGCCGACCCGCCCTGTGCAGAAAGGGTAATAAGCGCGGAGCGTGCAACGCAAGCGAAACCCTGCGCACCTTCGCCTAGAAGGCAAATTTTGAACTGGGACGAAGCAGCAGCCATTGGAAGTATAGCCAAGGAGCAGTCTTCAAGCTAAAAAGGGGCAGCTCCCGCAAGGACTGGAGGCTAGGATCCTAGCACAATTGCTTCAGATGCAGGACAATAGCTGAGCTGAGAGCAGGTTGAGTTTCACAAGGCTTGGAGGCAGCCGCAGACAGCATCAGGTGAATCAAGTGGGCTGAGGAGGACCAAGAGATTGAATAATACAACTTGCTGAGGCTACGTTGTCTTGGGACCATTGGAGTTGCTGGGAGGAGATTATTTTGGGGTGCTCACGTGGAAGCACGCCAGTGAATGGGGGGCTCTTTTGCAACACTTCTACAGCGTGCAATGAAACAGAGAGGCCTAGAGCAATTCAGGTGTAGTCAAATTTTGTTGGTTGTGTGTACTTGCTGATCTGAGACGCATATATCTGCCACACCTTGCCAATTGCAGACGGCAAGCATTTTCTTGAAACTGCTGTCTCGGTTGCGAAGTCTTCCCGGTGGCAGCACTTCGGCGTGAAGCGATGCAACATGAAGCGCGTTGCTGACATTTCAGTGTCAGCGCTGGAATCGCACCTGCATCACAAACGTACCTGCAGCGAGCCTGCGTTTCCTTCCAGCGCTGGCAATCTAGATGTGCCTGATCATTCCAAGCCAGCAGAGTATTCCACCGAAAACCAACTGCTCCGAGGCTTGCACGCCTTGCGAGTGTTCAGAAATCACCAGTCTAGACCACCCACGGCTGCCTTTGCGCCTGGTGCTGCGGCCAGTGCATCAGCTGCGCCAATGCCTGCACTCCCCAAAGCCCCAAACACTGCAGATGCTGCACCTTCACAAGTGCACAGCTCGTTATGCGTGTCTGCCCCACAAGAGGAGCTTGGCTGCACTGCCCCAGTCGGGGCCTGCGGTCCGTGTGTGCTGCTGCCGAGTGCAGGGCGGAGTCCATTGGGTGGAGTGAAGCGTGCACGAGGGCACCCGTGAGCGCCACTGCACTGGTCATGTGTATTTACGCCCAACAACACACAAACAAACATGCAATCTAAGCCGAGCTGTATCCCGGGGAAGCAGGACCTCATGCTGAGTCAGCAGTGGATGCCCGCCCTGGGTGGAGGGCTGGCGGCCTGCCTGCTGTACTAGCCATCAGGCACCCACCAAGAGATCCCGAGTGCATCAGTAGTACAACTTCATGCTGTCCGCATTCCTGCAGCACTGAGGCGAGGCAGCCTACAGGTGTGCGTGCAAGATGTCACTCTGGAGACTGCGAATCTGCCGCAGCGGGGGCTGCAGCCGCAGTCTCCTGCCCTGCTGCCACCCCGGCTGCATCAGCCCGCGGCTCAACCATACCAAGCTGCTGCAGCTGCTCCGTGAAGGCTGCTGCTGTGTCCGTTAACTGCGCAGGGAGCGGTGTGGGCTGGTGAACGGCGGCTGTGCGGGGGCTGTGCACTCACCTTCATTTTGAGCATGCCCCACTGCGTGCTTGGGGTTGCAACGCAAGCAAGCAGATATTCGCCTGCTACATTCGCGACTCCAATTCGTCCAGACTGCGCAGCCCAGTACAAGTATGCAGTGCTGCTTTAGCAGGGCGTCCACAAATACAAACCTCCATGTCCAGCATTATCATATCAAGCTGCCTGCCTTGCAGACTGGCTTCACATGCTTTATAGTATTCAGTCCAAATGCTTGAAGCGACTGCAGCTACTCGAGTGTTATCTGGAATGTGGCTCATTGCGCAGGCGATGCCCATCACCCCTCCTGTTGAGCCAAGCAGCCTGTACAAGAGTGCAATACAATTGAAATGGAGCGGGCAATACAGCAACATACATAGACGTGTGCACGCCATCCCCATTCACGTGCTTGAGGGCTTCATTCACTCCAGCCGTGCGAAGCATGGTCGGTCAGAGAAACTCGAGATGAAACGCTGGTAAAACGCTGAAATGACTCTGGCTGCTCCTGGTCGACAAGCTGGTCGACTGAGCAAAGATTGTTATATCCAGTGTCGATGAGGTGGCAAGGTGGTTGGTTTTTGCTCCCTGACCAATTACCTCTCCAGAAAATCTTCCAGTTTCCGCGACCCCCCGAAGACCACGTTTGCGAGCTGCTCTCTCAGAAAAGCTGGCATGACATGAGGCTATGCTGGGAACCGCACTTTGCACAACTAACTCAGTGACATCGCTTCAGAGCAAAGTTCAGCGCCGGCGTCTACTTTTGATCGCAACTTGTGAATCCCATCATGGCTTCGCCTCGCCCAGACCCAGTGAAGGTTGCTGCATCGTACGTCGGACTATTCTCTGTCATGAGTGATGACCCCGCAGGTCATTTCGCCGCAGATTTGTGCAGCAGTACTACAGCCTTCTTGCCGATGATCGCTCCAAGCTGTCGGCTTTGTTCTACAATGATGCCTCACTCAGCCACAGTCGCGGGAGCGAGGTGAGAGATGTCCCTCAATCGCATCTCTTGCTCAGCAGCATGTTTTATATATGTGCAGCCTGCGGCTCCTCACAATGGTCGCGAAGCGATTGCCAGCTTTTTTGAGGGCATGGAGCTTTCAGATGTCACTCTCGATCTGGATGACGGCGCTTTGGATGCTCAGTCGGTTGGAAATGGTGAGGAACTGTGCAAGGCTATTTGACCATTTTCTAGAGCTTTGTGATGCCACAGCATTTTAAACCACACAATAAGCGCTTTTATGTGCTGAGAAGAATACCCGTTCTTACTTGTGTGCAATCGCCTGCTGAGGGAATTCAGCTCGGCTGTCAGTGGCTGCATCGCCCAGCAAGCTTTCAAATGCCGGTTTGTTGTGCCCAGCACTTTCCACACTGTGCATTTGCAGACATTCTGATCTTGACGACTGGTTTGATTGGCTTCAATGGAAATGCTGCCAACATGCGCTTTTCGCACACGATCTTGTTGGGCAGCTCCGTGTCTGCCTCCAGAGGAGTGAGCTATGCTGCTCGTGCTGACATTTTCCGCGCTTATGAGGCACCGGAGCCTGCCTACAACAACTTTCAGTTTGGCGTTGCCGCACCTTCTGCAGGGAGCATTCCTGTTGCCTCTGAGCTGGCCCTGCCCCAAGTGCCTGCCGTGATGGAAGCATTGCCGGTGCCCCAGCAGGCACCTGCCCCTGCACCCACACCAGCACCTGCCCCTGCACCCACACCCTCTCCTGCCCCTGCACCCGCATCCAAGCCAGCTCGTGCACGTGCACCAGCCCCTGCACCCAAGCCTGTCGCCGTCCCCGTCCCCGCCCCCGCCCCCGCTCAAGTGGAGGAGCCAGTGCCCCTGCCCGTGGGCAGCACCTCCTGGGCAGCCATCGCCGGCAAGAAGGGCGCGGAAGTGGCAGCAGCCCCATCCAATGCCTCCGCCAACAAGCGCCGTGCTCGTCGATCCGCTCCCAAGGCCGCCGCCGCCTCTGCCCCTGCTGCCGCCGCCCCTGCCGCAGAGGCCAAGGCCAAGGCCCCAGCCAGCAAGGACGCCAAGGCACCAGCCACGAGCGAGGGGCGCCAGCGCGGCGCCCCCTCTGAGCGCCGAGCTCGCGTCTCTGCAGCTGGCAGCGTGCGCGTGGTTGGCGAGCTGGCCGCGATGAAGGCAGACGACGTGAAGGCTGCCTTTGCCACCTTTGGTCGCGTCGTCAGCATGAGCGCGGGCACCATGGGAAACGGTTTCTGCTTTGTGGACTTCGAGACTGCTGCAGCAGTGCAGGCGGCAGCAGCTGCTGGCACTGTCTCCGTCAAGGGTGTGTCGCTGTCCGTGGAGGTGAACCGTAAGTTCGACGCCAACCGGCAGGCTGCCAAGTCTGGCGGCAGACGCGCCGGCAGTGGAGGCAGCCGTCAACCACGCCAGCGTAGTGCTCCCAGTAGTGGTGGTCAATGATGGGCCCATACTTGCGGAAAATCGCGGTCACTGAAGCCGCTGCTGTCAGCATGACCAGCAACTCCAGTTGGGCCCTTTGCAGGGCATACACCTCTGTGACCAACTTTGGTCAGGGCGTTATTTTGTTGCCTGACTCAATAGGTATCGAATGCAATTGACTCAGCGTGGTCCACTTTCTTCCAAAATAACTTTGTGCAGTGCTGAGGCGGCCGGCCTCCTCTCGGCGTGTTGAGACTTGCTGGTTCTGAGTCCGTGCCTTCGTCACCACGCGCCGCAAGTCCAAATATCCAGAATGCGCCTGAATTTGGGCGTTTTGGACCTTGTAGCTTTGGTCAGGGACCTTCGTCGAGCATGCCTGGGGATGCGGGTAAACCAGATCTATGACATTGACAACAAGACTTTGCTGCTGAAAATGCAGGAGAGCGGACGCAAGGTCCCGGTTCTTATCGAGTCTGGAGTGCGCATGCACACAACAAGATTTGATGTACAGCGTCGAGCAACACGCGGTGGTTTCTGTATGAAGCTCCGCAAGCATTTGAAGGGAAGACGACTTACTGGAATCCGCCAGCTCAGCGCAGACCGTGTGGTGGATTGGCGCTTCGGCAGTGGGTCAAACGAACTGCACTTGATTGTGGAGTTCTACGCTGGCGGCAATGTGATCCTAGCCGATGCAGACTTGAATATGCTCGCTGTGTTGCGTATTTACCAGTATGACTCGGGTGCCCGTGTGGCTCCTGGGCACAAGTATCCTTTGCGGGAGGCAGCGCGGGCTCTGTTCGAGGACGACGCCGACACAGCCCAGGATGAGGAAGAGGACCATGCAATTGCAGCAAGCCAAACCACTGGGTCCAATGCTGTTTTTAACTTCTTGGAGGTGGACGAGGCGATGGTGCCTCGTCTGCAGGAGGCACTGCAGGCTGCCCTTGCCCGCCCCGACCCCACCCGCAAGCAGCGCAACGGGTTCACCCTGAAAGCCCTGCTGCTAAGCGCGACATCCGGACTGGGCCAGTTTGGTGCAGACTTGGTGCATCATGCTGTGCTGGGTGCAGGCTGGCACATGGACGCTGTGTTGAGTGTCGGCGCTGCGGCGGGCGCAGGTGGGGTGCCGGACCCCTCTGACCTCCCCGCCCTCCTGCTGTTCATTCAAGAGTGCCGCAAGCTGGGCGCTCTGCTCAAGTCTGTGCAAGACGCTGACGTGTCTGGTAGCGCTGGTTTCCTGCTTGTGGAGCCTCTGGGGGCGGCGGAGGGGGAGGCGGTGCCCCCAGCCCCCCAGTGGCTGCGGGTGGTGGGGTCCGCCGCCGAGCAACGCAAGGCGCAGGCAGCAGCTGCAGCAGCAGCAGATGATGACGACGACGAATCCAACACATCCCCGGGGGCTGGGTCTGTGGAGGCAGGCTTGGCTGCAGTGGAGGCGGCGCCGGCCCCCGTGCCCTTTGATGAGGCGTGGCGGGTGCTGGGCGCCACCCCCCTGTTGCTGCGGCAGCACGACGCAGTGCAGTATGTCACAGCGCCCAGCTACAGCCAGGCATATGATGAGGCTGCTGCACGGTACCAGCAGGCGCGGCAGTCTCGTGCGCAGGAGGCGGCGGTGGCGGCCGCTGAAGCAAAGGTGCACTCCGCTCGGCACGGGGTGCAGGACAAGGTGCAGTCACTGAGGGAGGCCCAGGACGGCGCTGCACATGCAGCAGCAGCTGTGGAGGGCAGTCTTGATCTGGTAAAGGACGTGCTGCGTGTGGTGGGCGGCGCACGGGACAGCGGCATGGCGTGGGGGCACCTGCAGCGCCTGGTGGCAGCGCAGCAGCGCAGCGGCAATGCGGCAGCCCTGGCGATTCAAGGCATGCAGCTGGAAAAAGGCACTATCTCCGTGGCGCTGCCTGACCCTTACTGGCAGCCTGGCGAGGAGGGTGCGGAGAGTGACGGCGAGGAGAGCGACAGCGATGATGGCAGCCTCGCAGGCAGCGACGGCGACAGCGACCAGTTTTCAGGTCACCAAAGCGGCCCCTTGATGCGTGATGTGCGCAAGCTGTTGGCAGCACGCGCCCTGTTCTGTGGCGAGGGTGATTTGCCAGTGCAGGCTGAGGAGGATGTCATTGCGCACTACCAGGCTGTCGCCGCCGCTGCCGCCGCCGCCGTGGAAGCAGGGGTCGCCCACGATGCCCAAGCTGCACCCACTGTGCCTGTCACCCTGCGCCTAGACCTCAGCGCCGCTGCCAACGCCCGAGAGCAGTGGTCCATGCGCAAGACAGCCCGTGAGCACGAGGACAAGGCAATGGCAGCGGGGGCACGGGTGGTGGAGCTGGCAGAGGCAAAGGTGCTTGCCACTGCCAAGCGTGTGGCGCGCTCAGGAGGCAACTCCAAGGCACACACGGTGCTTGAGGCCCGTCGGGTGCCCTTCTTCGAGAAGTTCCGCTGGTTCATTTCATCGGAGGGGGTGCTGGTGTTGGCTGGACGAGACGCCCACCAGAACGAATTGTTGGTAAAGCGGTACCTGCGGCCACAAGATGCGTATGTGCACGCGGACACACATGGCGCTGCCTCCTGTATCGTGAGGAATCCCTCCAACGCCCCAGCTGCTGCGAGCATGCTGCCCACCCTGGCCTTGACCCTCAACCAAGCAGCGACGTACTCCGCTGCCCTGTCCAGCAACTGGAAGGGCGCACTTACCTGCAGTGCCTGGTGGGTGTATGCCAATCAAGTGAGCAAGACAGCCCCCTCGGGGGAGTTCTTGCCCACTGGCAGCTTCATGATCCGTGGAACAAAGAACACCCTGCATGCATCTCGCCTGGAGCTGGGCGTTTGCTTGCTGTTCAAGGTTGATGTTGAGGACCTGGTGAAGCGGGGAAGTGAGCGCACTCCGCGAGCAGGACCTGAGTGGCAGGCTTGCCTGAATGACGGCGAATTGGGTGAGGCTGCCACAGGCGGCCCCACGGAGCCCCAGCCACACAGCGCTGCTGGCGATGAGTCGCATGATAGCTCCATTGTGAAGGCTGGGTCTTTCATTCGCCAGCCGGCAGACAGGGGGGCTCGTGGGGGGGCGGCAGCATCTGTGCCTGCAGCAGCGGCGGCGGCGCCCCCAGCTGCGAAGCCCAAGGGCACCAAAGGCACCGCCAAGCGGGGCCAGAGGGGCCGCGCAAAGAAGGCCAAGAAGAAGTACGGGGAGCAGGATGACGAGGAGCGGGCACTGGCACTGGCAGCCATCGGACACGCGCCCCTGCCCCTGCAGCCGGGGGCGGGGGCTGCTGGCACGGACTCCCCGCACAGCGACACAGAGTCCACAGGCTCAAGAGAGGAGGACCACACACCCATCGCCAGTGCATCTGTTGTGCCCTTGGCTGCTGTGGCTGCTGGCTTGGGGGGTGTGGGGGGGCAGTACACCGCCTCTGACGCCGGCGGCAAGGCCTGGCTGAAGCAGGAGCGCATCACGGTGGCGGATGAGGAGGAAGATGAAGTGCTGGGAGTGGCACAGAGCGCAATGGTGTCGGGCTTCATGATGCGAGATGAATTCCTGGAGGTGGCCCGCTTCGTGCCCAGCCTGGGGCGGGGGGACAGCAGCACCATGAGTGTGGTCATGCTGGCGCCGTGGGCAGCCATCAAGGCCTCCTGCCCATTCAAGGTGCGCATCACACCGGGCACGCTCAAGGCAGGCAAGGCCATGAAGCAGTGCATCCCCATCTTCCACAGCCAGCTGATCGAGTGGAAGCCAGTGGTGCCGGAAGGCGGCGGCAGCGCTGGGGGGGACGACGCCGCCTCCGTCACCACAGCTGGCACGCGGGACACCATGGCAGGGGGCGGCAGCAAGGTCGGCATGCGCTGCATGGCACTGGCACGGCTCATTCCAGAGCAAGAGCTCACTCGTGTCATGATTGGCGACGTGAAGGTGGTGCCTCCTGCCTCAGCCTCTGCCGCTGTGCGCAAGGCCGCCCGCACCGCAAGCAAGAAGGGCGCCAAGATGCCAAAGGCAAAGAAACGGTGAGGCAGCTAGAAGTAGCCCCCACGGCCGCGGCCACGACCGCGCCCTCGCCCCCGGCCTCGGCCGCGCCCCCGGAAGCCGCCCCCGCCGCGCCCCCGGCCTCGGGGGCCACCGCGCCCCCGGAAGCCGCCTCGCCCGCGGCCCCGGCCGGCACCAGGCAACGATGATGATGGGATATTTGTACGCTTACTGGACACCTGCAGGTCTCTGTCTTTGAAAGTCATGCCGTTCAGCACCAACGCATTCTCAACACTGGCCTCGTCAGCAAACTGCACGTAAGCAGCACCCTTGGGCCGCTTGCTGAATTTATCCAACAACACTGTCACGCGCTCCACAACACCACACGATGCAAAGTGTTCTTGGAGCTCTGCTGCTGTGGTTGAAAAGTGCACATTACCCACATACACGCTTCGGCGGTCAGCGGCCTGTTGCTCAGCTTGCTGCATTGCTTGCTGCTGCAAAGCGGAATCGACGTGCGCAGCAGCCTCACTGTGGGCCTGAGCAAGCAACTCATTTGCTTGCTCCATGGAAATGAGGTCTTTCTCCAATTGATCCATCTCATCGTCGTGCGCAACTTCCTCGACACCGTCTGTCACAGCTTCCGCGACATCCTGTTAGAAAGGTGAAGTTGCGCCAGGTGCTATGAGCCAAGGGTGCAACAACTCACAGCCATGGTGTTGAATTGTTTGAAGGATGGTTACACAAATGCCTCCTTGTCTCGTGACGTGTAGTGTGGACGCTCAGAGCAGATGTTATGCTGCACAGCTGAACGAGATTTCGTTGGCACACAAGCGGACAGATGTCTGCGACAAGTGAGTTGGACTGCGTACGATATACACTCAGAAGTCCCTCAAAACAAATGTTCGTAATAATTTTGTTTCTAAATGCAGCGCGGCATTGTGGTGTTGTGGGCACACAAGGCATAGGCCGGATCTGGCTCACTGACTGGAGTATGTGATTGCTCGGGCCCCCAGCCCAGTTTTCAGCCATCTGACTCCGTTGAGAAGACAAGTGTATGCAGGAAGCTTGTGCATCAGTTCAGGCCAAATTATCACTCCCTCTTTTGTCTGATAACCAGCTGCAGTTCAGTGGGTTTGCTTTGCACCAACCCTTGCTGGAGTTTCACTGTTCCCACGGAGCAGCGCATTTCTCACATCTGCCCACAAAAAGGGCACACAGAAAACCGCATCAATATGGCAGCATCAGGTGGTGGTTCCGATAAAGCTCTGCGCATTGCAATCGTCAGCAATGACAAGGTACGCACTTTCCTGAAGCTATTACCGGCTGCCGCTGCATGGAGTTTCATAGCATTTCCTCTGCTACGGACTGAGCATGGCAGTCATTCACCCAGTTGCTGCGCAGTGCAAGCCAAAGAAGTGTCGTCAGGAATGCAAAAAAAGTTGTCCTGTTGTGCGAATGGGTGCGTTTTGTCTGCATTCTCACTGTCCTTTTCCCTCGCACCCGCGCCCTCATGTGCAGGCAAGATGTGCATCGAAGTGTCGCCTGCCTCAAAGCTGGCGTTCATCTCAGAGGACCTGTGCATTGGGTGCGGTATCTGTGTGAAGAAGTGCCCCTTTGAGGCCATCAGCATCATCAATTTGCCAAAGAACCTTGACAACCAGACAACGCATCGGTACGGGCCAAACAGCTTCAAGCTGCACCGCTTGCCCATGCCCCGTGGTGGCGAAGTGCTTGGCTTGGTGGGCACAAATGGCATTGGCAAGAGCACAGCATTGAAAATCTTGTCAGCCAAAATGAAGCCCAACTTGGGGCAGTTCGACGAGCCGCCCACGTGGGAGGAGATCCTGAAGCACTTCCGCGGCAGCGAGCTGCAGGGGTACTTCACACGCATCCTGGATGAGAAGATCCGCGCCGTGATCAAGCCCCAGTATGTGGACCACATCCCCCGTGCCGTCAAGGGCCAGGTGGGCGCCATCATCTCCGCCAAGGACAAGCGGGGGGTGAAGGAGCAGATGCTGCTGGACCTGCAGTTGGACCACGTGCAGGAGCGCGAGATCGCCCTGCTGTCAGGCGGTGAGCTGCAGCGCTTCGCCATTGCTGTCGTGGCTGTGCAAGAAGCAGACGTATACATGTTTGACGAGCCCTCGTCGTACCTGGATGTGAAGCAGCGCATGAAGGCTGCCAACACCATCCGGGGGCTGCTGGAGGGCACTGAGTCCGCCCGCAAGTACGTCATTTGTGTGGAGCACGACCTGGCTGTGCTGGACTACCTGTCCGACTTCATTTGTTGCTTGTACGGCTCTCCCTCTGCGTACGGCGTTGTGACGATGCCATTTTCTGTTCGCGAAGGCATCAACATCTTTCTGGCGGGCTTTGTGCCAACTGAAAACCTGCGCTTCCGAGACGAGGAGCTCACTTTCAAGGTGGCTCGCGTTGTGGAAGAAGATGCAGCTACACGCGCAGTGCGCAAGAAGAAGGGCAAGAAGGGCAAGAAGGGCGCTGAGGAGGAGGAGGAGGAGGAGGAGGCCAAGGCAGTCGCCGCTGCTCCGGCCGTCCCAGACTTGGCCGGCACCCGCTCGTACCCAGCCATGAACAAGCACTTGGCCAGCAAGAAGGGTAGCTCCTTCACACTGCACGTGGAGGCAGGCAGCTTCAGTGACAGCCAGATCATTGTGATGTTGGGGGAGAACGGGACAGGTAAAACCACCTTCATCCGCATGCTTGCTGGCTTGATGGAGGCAGACGCACCCCCGGGCGAGGACCCCCCAACCATCGATGGCTTTTCTGTCTCTTACAAGCCACAAAAGATCAGCCCCAAGTTCGAGGGCAGCGTGCGCCTGCTGCTGCACAACAAGGTGCGCGATGCGTATCTGCATCCACAGTTCGCCACTGACGTGACAAAGCCCCTGAACCTGGACAACATCATCGACCAAGAAGTCAAGAACCTGTCCGGCGGCGAGCTGCAGCGTGTGGCTATCATTCTGTGCCTGGGCAAGCCTGCGGATGTGTACTTGATTGACGAGCCATCTGCCTACCTGGACAGTGAGCAGCGAATCGTCGCTGCCAAGGTCATCAAGCGCTACATTCTGCATGCCAAGCGTACTGCTTTCGTCGTGGAACACGACTTCATCATGGCCACGTACCTGGCTGACCAAGTCATTGTGTATGACGGCCAGCCTGGAGTGGAGAGCACAGCCCACGCCCCGGAGTCATTGGTGTCTGGCATGAACAAGTTCCTGGCTCAGGTTGGCATCACCTTCCGCCGCGACCCTACCAACTACAGGCCCCGCATCAATAAGAAAAACTCTGACAAAGACCGCGAACAAAAGCGTGAGGGGACGTATTTCTACAACGAAGATTAAGAATTGCCCAGCTGGGCAGATGCTGCGAGCTTCGCTCTCGTGCGAGTCCAATCGAATTGAGACCCATGTGCTGAGAAGTGTGTGAAGGGTGCCAGCGGTGCAAATCCTCCTTGAAGCACAGTTGCTGTTTGACGCGTCAATATCCAGGGAATAACAGAAAATGCACTCGTTCTTGCGCTTTCGTAACTCAGCTTGGCACATTGAATTTACAATGGAATTCAGAATCAAGACCAAGAATGAGTTCTGACATGTCAAGCTTTTAAACAGTGCATTCTGCACAAATTGTCATCATCTTGTGTACTCATGCTCAGCAGGGACATCAGACCTCGGGGAGCTGCAGCCAGCACATCCATCAGGGAGCGGGCGCCCAGCACGGCGTCACCAGCGGGCACCACAGCAGGAGCAGGGGGGGCGCCTGACACCAGCAAGCTTGCCAGGCCCAGTGACAGGCCTGGTGGGGGGTCATGGGGCGGAGGTGGTGATCTCACCAGATCCCTCAGACCTCGCAGTGGGGCACATCATCGCCATCATGTGGCAGCTTTTGCTCTGCCAGTGGGCCATCGTCCTCCTCCTCCATCATCTCGCCTGCGCCATCTGGTGCAGCTGGCTGAGCCTCCATGGGGGCACCATACCCTGCCACCAGCCCGGCCGTGTCGCCATTTCCGATGGGATTGGGCTCGCCTGGCAGGCTCAGCTGCTGCCACGCCCTGAGACGATCTTGCCTAGAGGGACGGGGGGGTGGAGG
>Ga0307982_1000716_pt1 | contig 26400 bp, 17 predicted proteins | sample OrgLakmetagen989_FD_201847 | JGI IMG/M metagenome (GOLD analysis project Ga0307982, IMG submission 201847) | Saline water microbial communities from Organic Lake, Antarctica - #989 | ecosystem: Environmental > Aquatic > Non-marine Saline and Alkaline > Saline | place: Antarctica: Organic Lake...
TGGCACTGCTGCTGCTGCTGCTGCTGCTGTTACTAGTACTATCGTCGTCGTCGCCATCCAAAGTGAGCCACACTCGCAGCGTGCAGTCGCGACCTCCTGGGACCACTGAGGCGCGCACACGAGCGCGGCAAGCGCCGTCAGATCCTCTCAAGCCCTGCGCCAGCATCTGCTTCAGAGGGTTGCTGGCCGAAGCCAGAGAGCGCACCTTGCGCCGGAGGGGCAGGCCTGTGATTGAAGGTGGATCCAAGGAGGCATTGCTCTTCTTTGTAGGGTCACTTCCTTGGCCATTCACGGAGTTGTCATCGTCGTCATCGTCATCTTGATCGTCTTCTTCTTCTTCTGAGCTGCTGTCCTCGTCTACAAGTAAATCTAAGACCCCACCAAATTGCATCGAATCCGCACCAGATTCAGCAGCCAATTTCGGGTTCATGTCTGCGCTGTGTTTCGATGCGCTTCCGCCAATGCTACTGCTTCCAATTGACGCAGCGCTTTTGCTGCTGCTGGTGCTGCCGGTGCCAAGCACGCCCCGAAGCACGCTGCGAATGGGGTTGGGGTCGGATTTGTCCTTCGCTTGGGAGGATTTCTTGCTCCAGCCCAGACGGCTGCGGCGGCGATGCGTAGACGCGCTGGCATCGGGGTTATTTCTCGCGTCGTCCGGTCCAGCAGCACTGCCATTCATTCCATGGTCGTCACCAGGTAAGTCGTCTTGCTCCGGTGCGTAGCGGTCGCGCAAATGCATGCCTTGAAATGCGTCGCCCGCAGCAGTTAAATCCACAGCCGATGACCATGCATCAATGCCACGGGCTTCCACGAGCTCCGTCAATCGATCCGATATGCCTCGACTGTGGTTCGTGGGTGATTCCGATGATTTAAGTGGCGAGGTAAGAGTTTTTGATGCTGCCTCTGTAGCGAATTCTTCCAAATCTTGCAAGTGCAGTAGCTGGAGTGCATCGAGCAGTGTGCGAGACTCACTCAAATGGAAAGGAACGTCTGCACCAGCGGGTAGCGCTACAACTCCGTTCAGAGGCGGCAGAGAAGAAGATGACGACGACGACAAAGAGCCGCTGAGATTCTTGCGAGGCGCCTGGCGCACCACTAAGTCAAGGCCCGTACGGTTGCTCACCACTACCCGAGGCACCACCACTACAGTGTCCGCCCCTTCCCAAAAGTCCGGGGAGCCTGGGCTCGCGACAAACACGCCACAACCCCAAGTAGGCCCACTACTAGGGCGCGCATAAGATGAGGAGGAGGAGGATGGTAAAGAAGCACCAGGACTGCTATGAGGACTGCTATTAGGACTGCTCCTATGAGAAGCAGCACCGCCGCTGGAGAGATCAGGCGGCGGGAAAAAGATAGGGCGGTGCGCGTACTCTGACAGCAGACCTTCCGACTCTTCTTCAATCAAAGTCCGCACTGTCAGTGCCCCAAGGTGCCTCTCGCGGGCCTCATTGTTGGCGTTGCTACTTTCTTCTTCTTCGGTTGCAGAGGCATCTGAAGAACTGCTATTACCTGCTGCTGCTGCTCTCGGTGCTGCTGTTTGATTGTTGATGGATTGGGAGCGGCGATCCAGGCAGGACACTGAGACAAGGCCGTTTTGCCCCTCGGGCACCAGCGGCACTGCCACTGGCTGTAGGCCACAAAAATAAGCGCTTGAACCGTGGGTCATCCCTACACCTGCCCTGCCGCCACTGCTGCTGCCGTTGCTGCTGTTCGACAGCGCCTTGGGAACCACGGCATTCGTGTAGGAGGCATTGGTATTAGGGTTGTGAGGTGGAAACATGCGCGCACATGGCCATAGTTTGTGGGTGCTCGGCTGACGAAGGGCGAGGTTGAGGCCGGAGCGATCAACGAGCACGCACGGCACTCCCACACGCACAGTGACAGGGCCATCGTGAATGGCGCCAGGCATGTGTTGCTGCTGTTGCTGTTGTTGTTGACCGCCCGTGGTGCCGTCTTCGTCGTTCACGATGCCTACGTGCAAGAGAAGGGTCGCAGCAGAGGAGGGTGTTGCGGCAGCAGCAGCAGCAGGAGAAGAAGAAGAAGCAGAAGGGGCTGTTCCTGGTGAGTCCGTTTCTGTTGAAGCCGCTGATGCCGCCGCAGCTTCTCGCATCCGCAAACTCAACCGGTTCCCCACGTCGCGCAGTAAGTCCACCGTCCAAGTATTCGTGGTGTGGATGCTCCTGCGGCTCTGCCCTTGATGTGCGCCTTGCCCGGGACTATGATGCCCCTCAGCCCTGTAGCCGTTTCTTCTGCCTCCATTCCATTCCTCGGAGGGCACTGTCTCAAAGCGGAACGCGCTGCCGTACATGCGCATTTCGTACACGGGCGTTGAGCTACGGGGCCACAGGCGCAGCCGGTGCTCTAATTTAGTACTACCCGCCGCACCACTGCCCTCGTTCTCGCCAACTGTGTTGTCTCCCGAAGGCATTGCGAACGGGTCGTCGGCGGACCACACCAAGTCCAACGGCACCGGGCAGTGGTTTTCCACGCGAAGGGGGCTGGAGATGTGAATGTCCACCACGTCGAACCCTCCCCGTAAGACTTCCGGACCACTGGCGTTGCATTCGACGCCGCTTCGATGCAAATTGCCACCACTGTTGCCACCGCCGCGATGATGGTGGTGGCGCGGCCAAGCCTGCCGTGACGCATTAAGGTGCTGCGCAGTCGGCAGCAAGGGCCGCGAAAAGATGGCTTCCACTGCTAGTTCTGCTCGAGGGGCGAGCTCATCGTCGTCGTTGTCGTCATCGTCTACGAAGGTAGCAGAATTGTTGATGTCGCCTTCGTTATCGTCATCGCCATCAAGCCCTGAACCATCTCCTCCGCGGGTTCGATCTTTGTCTTCGCTTAGGCGCCACCCTGCAGCCGCCACCGCCAGCTCTCTTGCCGTCGCAGTGCCTTCTTTTCCTGCCACCGTGCTCGACAACACGGGGTTTTCCCCCCAAAAGCGCGCTTCTCGAATCGAGCGTACTTGGTGCGTGGCCTCCTTGAAGTTGGCTTCCCGAGCACCCAGGGGCGCTACGGCGACAGCGACGCCACGACGCAGAGCAGCGCGCTTGCATGTGCGACCGTCGCGAGATGAAGCGAAGCCACGCCCACCCCACAGGATGCCGCTTTCTTCAATATCTTCTCTGTGATGGTGAGCTGAATCAGCAGCAGCGGCATCTGCCAAGGATACGCCGGAACGCTGCTTTGATGAAACAGCAGTCGAAGCACGCAAAGAAGAAGCACGCACGCGTTGCGCTCTCTCTGTTGCGAGGCCTCGCTCCCAAGTGTCTGTTCGCGCGGGGCACAAATACACCGAGTCAGCCAGGTGCGCGGCATCCGCTGGCAACGGTGATGAACTGAAGGGAGGCACCACGGTGACAACCACCACCTCATTCGCATCGTCGTCGTCATCATCATCGTCGTCGTCATCGTCATGATTGTCTATGCCGAAGCCACCGCTCCTGTTTACTGGGGCCAGCACCACTGCCACGAGGGGCAAACTCGTGTGATTGTGGATCATGACACGAGACCGCAGCGCGAGAGCTGTGCGCAGAGCAAAGCTACTGGCTTCCTGATTGTCTCCACTAGATGTACTGGCCGCCTGCGACGATGCGAGAGCGCCAAATGGCGTGTGCATTGACGCATTCACGTGGCGTCGAGAGAAGTACACGGCTGCAGGAGGACCGGGTTTGATCGGAGGCGCTGGAGCAGGAGCAGGAGCATTACTGCGGTGACTAGTGCTGGAAGACGTTGATATAAACGACGCACTACGTTTGATGTTGCCGCTGCCACTGCTGGTCCCACTCCAACTTCGGCCATCGGCATTGTGGTTGTGGCCGGCGCCGCTATCAAGGCGGTAGGGGTTGATAGGAAGAGGTCCAGCGAAGAGATCGTCGGGTGAGAGCCCTTCCAGATTCAAAATTTCGAGTGCGTGCCACCATCGAGACATTGGCGGTGACCGCAGTGACGATGTTCGCTTAGTCCGTGATGACTTCATTTGAGAAGGCGGTGGTGGAGAAGTTGAACGAGGAGGTGGTGGCAAGGTGGTACTCTCATTGGCAGCTGGATTGCTTGAAGGACTTGCCCAAGACGGAAGCACAGGAAGCAAAGACTGCGCTTGAGGTGCAGGTGGAGCTTGCGTTACATGTTCTTCTTGCGGCTGCTCTTGGCAGGATTCGCGCATTTTTAAATTATTATATTCGCGCAGTGGCTTCGCTCCCAAGACTTTGACCACCACCACCGACTGTTCCACCCCAAACACCCGCCGCAGCCCCACGCCACCGCCGGACCGGTACCCAAACCCGAACATCCCTGCGCTACCGGGCCCTACACGCTGCGCGTTGGCCCATTCTTCCCCTACAACGCCTCCTCTTCCTCCTCCTTCTCCATGATCTTGGTGGTTGTCGTCACTGTCACCGCTGTCATCCCTGTCATCCGAGTTGTCCGATTCTTCCTCGTCCCACGCCTCACTCCAGTTTCTAGAAGCCCCAAGCCCTCGGTTGCTGACGCCAAACTCTGAAGCATCGTCATCATCATCATCGTCATCATCGTCAGTGTCTATTGGGCGAAGACCATCAAGAACAACGGATTCACGAAGACCAACATTGCGCCCACCACCAGCACCACCATTACTGCTGTCGCCCCATCCACCTTCCCCGACTTCTCGGCTTTCAAACATGAGGGAAACTCCGGTTTCGTTGAGCAACATGTACCCACCGTTATCGCCGCTGCCTGTGCCACCAACAACCATCAGCGAGCCACCAGCTGCTGCTGCTGCTCGAGATTCACCTTTCTTATCATCAGAAACATCTCCAACTCCTGTATCAGTAGTCTCCGACCCATCCGCAGCAGCAGCTGCACCAGTAGTGAAACCATCGAACGATTCGCTTTCGTAATCGTCGTCATCATTACAGTTGTCGTCGAATAGCTCGGCACTGGAGTCTCGTGATAAGGACGACTCTTGAACCGTGCTGGCCACATGGGCACCAATGGCGGCGAGCGCAGACGCGTTTTGCAACGAAGAATCGTTGACGACCACACGCAGGGCTGAACCACGAACTGTCACCTGATTGGAAAAAAAAAAGAATCGAAGGACTCCTCTTTGTCAGAATTTCTGCTAACTGATCTATCCTACACAAAACCACTCATTGAGTGTCCCTAATCGGAGAGGTCCAAACACTGTCATAACCCTAATCCATGTCATAACCCTAAACAACCCTAACCCTAAGTGTAGAGGTATAAAATCGGTCAGCCTGTCTGGACATCACCTGATCAGTGCTGTCTGCGCCTCGAGCGAAAGATGCAGAAACGACAAAGGGCACTGTCGTGAGAGCGTTCCATCGCGTAGGAACACTCTGCGCTCCTGTGGCCGCCAGGAATGGATTTGCATCGTAGTAAAACACCTAGTTATACGGCAGACAGTTGAGTAGAGGGGCGCCAGAATATTGGAGTTTAAAGATAGTCAAAGGGAAGATATCGCATTTAAAGGAGCTTCAATGGAAATAAAGACTACGGAGCATTGGTTGAAGAAATCATTCGCTAACCCCTCGTAAGAGCATGAAAAATAGTAGGTAAAAACGAACTAATCGAAGCATCCAAAAGAAGATTGAATGAGCAAGTACCGTGAACGCAAGGTCGTCTACTCGCACGATGTATGCTCCTGGCGTAGAATGCGCAATCACATAGCAAGCGGCCACTTGGAACTTGAAGAGAGGCGCATTGGCTGCAGCCACCGTAAAATCGGAATTTGAACCCCGATTTTCTGTAAACCCCATTTTACGGCGGTGGCGGCGTCTACGCATGAACCGTAAAGGAGCTCGCGGCTCGTCACTGATCACTTCAATTTGAAGGCCATTTTCACAACTGATGGTCCAAGACCGGGAAACTTCCACGGGCACTACTGCAGTTCCTGTTGACTTGCCGCCCGCTATTCCTCCTCCCTGTGCTCCCCCAGCGCTTCCGCGCATACCTGGGGTGGCACCAGCAGAAGAAGTTCCATGAGTTGAGGTGTTCGCTACCTGCAAGCGGGGAACGGACGAAGATCCCTTCGAGGGAGAGTTGCCACCATCCCCAAAGTAGCTGTCTTGGAGGTAAGAAGAAAGTTCACCGCTGGTCATTACTGTAGACTCAGGGGGTGAAAAGGCAGTTGCTCCAGCCGAATATGACGCTACTGTCTGGCTGTTTCTTGTCTTAGCCGTGGGTGAAGAATAAGAGAAAGGTGGTGGCGACGGAGAAGACGGAGGAGCAGAAGCTGAGGCGGAAGAGCGAGTAAAAGCACCGAGATGCGTTGACCCTCGCCCTGCTGCATTAGCGCGCGCAAGTGCGTCCTTGCGGGGAGAGAAATCGTGCTGATGTTGCTCGACATCGAGCGCAACTGTGTGCGCAATGCGCTGGCCCGTGCGCGTCAGCAACAAGAGATCATCGTGGCTCACCTTTGCGTTCACACAGGTCAAGTTGACGTAAGCGTATAATGGGGAGGGCTCAAGTGGGATAAAAAAAACGCACAAGAATCTGCACAAAGTTGCTCGCATATCAACGCAGAAATTGGAATAAACACCACGTTTGGATTGTACAAAAATTATAGAAGTAGCTGAGTGAATTGCATGGATACATTGTGCAAACACTACTCAAGTATTGAATGTTCTGCAATTTCATGCTTACCGCTGCATCGACGGACTCGAGGCCCACTGTGAAGGCTTCATTGGTGGCGCCAGTTCCTGCCTGCCTCCGCCGCTCGTACTGCAAACCCAACACCGTGGGCTCCAAAATCTGCACCTCCAAGGACACGGCAGCAGCGTTGCCGCCGCCATTGCCACTGTTACCATCGTAGTCGCTGCTGTTAGCGCGTCGTTTGCGTTGTTTCCTCCTGCTTCCTCCTCTTCCTTCACCGCTTTTACTTCCTTGTTCTTCAGCAGCTGTCTGATGCCCAGCACTTGGCGAAGAAGCCGGCAGCGGCTCGCCCGTCGGCCCGTTCGGCTGATGGTGCTTGCCGTCGGCTGCACTGGCCTGAGAACGGAAGAGTTGCAGTTGTGCCACGGCTAAATCCAGATTCATGTGCCCTGCAGTGATCCCAGGCAAGGCTCTCAACACATTGTCGTATTTATTGCTGTTGCTGCTGCTGCTACGACTGCTACTGTAGGCCTGTAGAGGTGCCAAAGTATTGGCCTCATCACGTTGATAGACAGTAAGCTCGAGATCTGCAAGTGCTACAGCCGCCTGTGTTAGTGCGGCTGCGGCAGCCACCGCAGAGAGTTCTGTGCTGTCTGCCCCTTCTAGTGCGCCAGTTGCAAGATCACCAAATGGTTCCGCCCACGAATATTCCTCAGGCTTTTCAGGTACTTGCCCGGACTTGTGATGAGACAAGCTACTAGTATGGTTGCTATTGCTGCTGGTGTTGGAGCTACTGGCGGTGCTGCTGTAAGGTGGCGAGTAGCGAGGTGATTTAGGGTCGACCGGCACTTTGATGGTCCAATCTTCCAACAGAACTAATGTGCATTGCTTGACTTTCACTTGTGCCGTCATAATTCGCAGCCCGTGCACAGCAGCAGTGGCTGCCGGCAACAACGAAGTGGCTTGAACTTGGGTTTCAGCTGCACCAGCCCCTGCAGAAGATGGTTCCAGGTTTGCGAAAGTGGGCAAGAGGTTGCCAGAGTCGTCGAGTTTGTCAGGAGTACCCCGCGGCCGGAAATCTAAGTCTGCCCACCGTGCAAGCTCAAGCCACGCGTCGGCGCAGGCCCAGAACTGCAGAGCTTCGACGTGTGCGGTGAGGGAGCGGTCGAATTGGCCCGCAGTAGGCGGTGTACCGTCCTTATTGTGCACTTGTAAGTTCGTTGCAGGAGCGATTTTGGAATACATGGCAACACGTAAAAGAGGCAACCGTGCTGGAGGCTCCGAAAAATCGTTCACTTTCTCTGTGTTATAACTGTTGTTGGTGCCGTTGCCGTCTCTATCCTTGCTGCCATCACTGTCTTGGGTACCTCCCCATGGAAACGGTTGCACCAATTGACGAAAAGGTCGGTATTCGCGCCATCTTGGCACATTGTTCGTTGACGCGTGAAAACTCTCCTTTCGCAGCTGCTGCGTGTCTTGCTGCTGCCCTCGCTGAGAGTTACTACGAGAGGATGTCTTAGGAGCTTTAGATGTCGCAGACGTAGGAGGCGTTGAAGCTTTCACGCTTTGATCAGATGTGGTGGTAGTGCAAGAAGGCCGGCCATCAACCACGCTCAAAGCTTCGAGTTGGGCGGCCAGGACCGTCGTCTTGTCCATGTGAAATTCGTTCTCTAGCAAAACCTTGTACGCCGAAACCGTCGCAATAGCGCGGATGGGTTTTTCTGCTTTAGGTGCGGCTTCATCTTGTCCAACTGTTCTGTCATTAATTGTCGCTTCGAGGCAACGTAAATTGATCTCGGGTAAATGGCAGTGCGCCATCATGGTGAAGCGACGATTTGAAGGAAGGCCACGAGGTGGGGCCCCAAAAACCAGTAAGTTTCCTGTCAAGCAATCGTGGATGAGTTGGAGCTGAGGGTGGCTCAACGCAGCATGCAGTGGTTCGGCCACAGACATTTCAGCACTCATGTGCGTGCGCAGCACCATTGTTACCGGCCCCGTTACTGGTCTCCTCAAGTCTTCACCGTTGTCTGTGGCTTCTTTACCGTCCTCAGCACCACGATTACCAGTGTTTTTATGAATGTCAGTTGTTTCCAAAATCTCCGCTGAAAGGCGGGTTTGATCGTACTTGGCACTTGCAGCAATCGGCCAATCAAAAACATTCACATACTCGTCTTCAACTTCAACTTCGTCGTCGACTTCGTTGCTACCTTGCGCTCCCAAATCTTCTGTGGACTCGTTCAAGTTTGGAGTTTTGTTGTGCCGCATAAGTTCCACGCGATGCCGCAAGCGCAATGCGCGAGTGCAAGTGGCCACCTGAACTCCTGAAGCCGTCAATTCACCTTCAAACAGCATAGTTCCTTGCATCAAGCGATGGTTTATCTGAAGCAGAATTCAAAAAAAGATAAGTGAGACGGAATGGAAGTGTCACGATATGGTATTGGATGTTTAAGCACCTCCACAGACTTGCAGTCTACGACAATAGCCACTCGTCTCCACAGGCTCAAAGGCAACAACATGCGCGCGCCCTGTAACACACACTGCATTTGCAACGACACTCCCGCTTTTTCCAGCAAGGCCTGTGCGGCCGATGCAGCTCTGCGAAAGAGAGCCCCCATGACGCCTGGAAAGAAAAACGAAGCAATAATACAAAACATACACATGTGTGTATAAGCATACACCCGTGCAGACGAACGAAAGCAAATAAATATTTTTAAGAAAATTGCATCCGCACCATCATTGACGTAGTAGAGAGCTTGTAGAGCTTGGCAGTGGACCATCACAACTTCAATGGGTTGTGCTTCTATCACCACTGTTGCGGTAGTGATAGCTGAAATGCTTCCATCGTCATCCTCATCATTGTCTTCTTGATCATATGGTCGAAAATACCGTAATTTTAGCCAATCGCCTCCGTGTTTGTGGTAATTACCACTTCCTGCTGTCTCTCCTGAGTCAGCAACACTGCTCTTACGTGATGCACTGTGACTTGGACTGCTCCTCGCCGTTTCCCCTTCGCCATCACTTGATGAAGAGGCTGCACCATCATTCGTAGTGCCGGTGGCATCACTTGGTAGCATGCGCAAAAGGCGCTTGTTGCGGCCTTCGTCAGCCCAAATTTCAAGGTGTTGCAAGAAACCAGCAACCATCGTACCGTCAGGGCCAACTCCAGCTGTATCCGATGGTGAACTTGTGAAAAGACTTGCAGCACCTGCTAAATTTGATGCGTTGGCATTAGAAGCAGCAGACTCTGGCTGCACAGCAGCATGGTGATGATTGGTAGATCTGTCGTTGCTGTGCACCATAGTAGAGTCTTCGAGTAATGGCAGCTGCCGTCCCATCACAATCTCAGACCTTGCGCCAGCCATTTCAATCAGAAACAAGCGCCGTAGAGCCACTAAAGCCTCATCTGGGGTCTCTGTAGGAACATATCCGTTGGGTAAATTGTCGGCCGAAGTACTCTTAGGGTCGTCATTAAGTGACACGGTGAAGTATTGCATTGAAGCAGAAAGCTTAAAACGATTGGCTGAGGCGCTTTCGACTGTCGTTTGCACATTGGCGTTACTAGTAGTGGAGTCCTTTCTCGTACTCATGCTGCTCCTGGTGCCGATATTATCGTCGATAACTCCTGATTGAGCAGGAGAAATAGTCGAAGGCCTCTGGACAGCTTCAGAAGATAATGCAACCCCAGAAGTTTGATCAGATTGTGGCGTAGAAGACGCGAGTTGCGGTAACAAATCCATCAAGGCTGCTATTGTCCTGGGGTTCCAGTTCACGTGCACGCCTGTAAACAAGCACCCCATGTCGACAGTGGCTACTTCAACTTCTTCTCCTGTTTCATTCCACTCTTTGCTCCAAGTTTGTGACGCACGTAAACCAATCAATCGTTCGCCTTCGTTTGTACCAGTCTGCAAGGAAGAACGCGACGTGACGAGCATCGAAGGCGTAAAGCGTTGAAGATTATGTATAGAGCTCTTCGACGCACTGTAACTGTCGACGCCACCGGAGTCAGGTGTCGAAAGTGCATTTACGGTAACGAATGTCGGCGCCGTCATATAGTCCTCCACCTCTACAGACCGCAGAGCACCCTCCAGGTAAGGGACTCCGGACAAAGAACCATTGGACAAGCCTCGGTGGGTGCGCCGACTGCTACTGCCGCGCGACAGGGGTGTTGTGGCAAGCGCTTCGCATCCGCTGACTCGGAAAGTAGCAAGTGCTTTGAAATCAGCAGATCTTACTTTCACTTCAACTTGTCCGAGAGCGAAGAATCCACTTGCGCTGTAGACTGTGGCTACAGGTAACCACCCTACTTTACCTGCAGCCTTTTGCGCTCCACTGTCGCGAAGTCCTTTGTTAAACCCTCCACTGTTCGGCATACCAAATTCGTCGTAACTATGTGTACTGTTGCGGCGCCGCCCACCTCCGCGTTCACCCGTAACGCTATGACTGCGGCTGCTCCGCAAATTTCGTTGACCTACTTCCGAAAGGTTCTCCTCTGAGGTCTTCCGCGACGCGCGAGCATCCTTGTCTTCTGATTTGTCCGTTTTAGGAGCATCAAGAGGTTCAGAAGCAGCTGAAGGATTGGCAGTATTACTTATAGCGGCAGTGTGGGCCTTTCGCACGCGACGGAGGCGTTTGAGGTGGCTTGGGTCAATGTGAGCCACAAGTGCTACAGGTAAGGTAACACAGTACACGTCACGTCTCAATACGCATCGAGTAAGTCTTGTTGTCATAGAAGAGGCCTCGTCGAAACTTGTCTCAGTACCACCATTGATCACTGCGCGGTCAAAATCAGCGCTGTTTCGGTCACTATTTGGAGCTGTTGCCTCTAGAGGAACAAGATGAGCCTTATCAGGAAGTGACACTGCGTGACCCGATTGTACGTCTACGGAAAATTCCTCTAATAGCACGTGGGTCGAGTCAAACGAAGTCTTCGAGGTATCAGGAGTCGACGATGAAGTAGCACTACCCTGCGATAAAGGTCGCCAAAAACCAATAGAATTGCCGGTTAGGAGCCGCACTGACGTCAATTGCATTCGCCAACAACGCAATTGCCAACTTCGCTCGTCGCTAGAAAGAGCTGCCGAGGACATCATCGAGGCCTTGCTTTCATCATTCAAATGAGTCGAGCGGCCGACAGAACCGACAGCTCCGAAGTTTGCAGCAGCGGCACGTGAGGGCGGTTGCGCCATTACGGCACGCAACAAACCGTCACTGGGTTGGGGTTCTGCACTGACTTGAAGATGGCCGAGATCTAAGACCAGGACCGCAGCATTTGAATCTCGCAAATCTGACGGCAACACGATGAGAGGTGCTTCAACGGAACAGCGTAATGCTAGCAGAGGTGCTACCTCGCTGCTAACACCGTCACTACCATCTTTCCTAAGAACAGCTGGCGAAAAGCCTTCACTTTGCAGGTTTCGAAGGTTGGCCTGCCGGCGGCGACGGCGTTGGGAAAAGCTCAGTTCGTCTAAGAGCCTCTTGGTTGAGAGGGCGGACTGCATTGCGAGGAGGGCCTGCCGGCTATCCGTTGACGATGAAAGTTCCGTCGGGGCCGTAGGCATAGAAGAAGATTCGCGGCCTGAGGCATAAGCAGCTAGAAATTCTGCATCCGACGCACAATTTACAGGGCTGAAGTGCATAAGGCGAGGTAAACAGCCTTGAAACTCAGTGAGTGGTGGCACCACACACTCAAAGGCTCGGCTTTCCAGCGATGCTTGCCATCGGCTCCTATCTGCATTAGTACTCTTCACTGCAGATGCAGCACCGCTTTCTCTTTGCGTCGCTGCACTAACCTTTTGGTCATTACTATTGGAGGTCTTGCTAGAAGATGGTTGAAAGTCTACATCAAAAGCCAGCACAGGCGAATCTTCCGCTATAGCAGTGGTGTCAGAAACTGCGCTGCCACCTGGTGCTTCAACCAAGAAGCGGCGCTGGCGCAGAGCGCGAAAGAGGTGCTCGTAGCACAAGGGGCGAGGTGTCCTCGATGAAGAGGACTTCGACGAGGTTGCGCTCCCGGTCATGTCCGTGCAGAGGTTCAACACACTCAAGTCTCCTAGTTTGAGAGAGGCTGATAGAGCACCAGTGCCCTGCCCACCCTGCGACCGGGGCACACCACACACCGTGCACTCCACAGACAAAGCTTTCAATTCACCGCACAGCACAGGCCCCAAGCCATCGGACACGAGCACTGATAAGCCGCCAATGTTGAGTCGAATCTAGGGAGATTGCATATGACGATTGATGTCATGATGAATCACGTGGAAATCAAACAAAATGATACAACGTGAAGTATATTTTGTTGTTATGTACCATGCCTGAAAGTTAGCATGGTCATACATATATGTGTGGGCTATAGCTTGTAAAAAGGCGCACCTGAAGCCACACGTCGGTTTCGCTCAACAGAGTAAGCTCTCGCTGCGTTGCCATAACGGACGCGTAAAGCGCACCCCGCTCGGCTGCGGTCAAGTCGCTCCCCCCTGACGACAACAAGTCATTGTCACTTGGAGGCGACGGAAGCGCAACTGCGCTGTGCGCTCCTCCTACTGCTTGAATTGGAGTAGCATTATTCCCTTCACCGTCTTCGTCGTCATCTCCATCGTCGTCATCTTCTTCTTCTTCCAGCACCGCAAGCTCCGCCAGTACTAGGGCTCCATCCCCGTCGGTATCTAAATCGTCAAATAAAGCGCGGGCTTCCTCGCTGCTTAAACCGAGGGTGTAGGCGCCCGCTAATACTTCGTCTCGGCTCAAGGTGCCGTCCCGGTTTGTGTCCAAAATTGTAAAGAGCTCAGCGGCCGAGTACTTGTGGTTATGGTTTGTGTTGCTATCGGTAGCATCCTGCTGAGCGGCAAGGATAGCGGCATTGGTAGCAGCCGCCATTGCTGCCGAAGCGGAACCTTCTGAAGGCTTCTTCTTGCCCATGAGGTTTGAGACTTTCGACCACACCTGTGCCAAAGTTCGGAAAATTACGGAGCAGATGTATGTGAGGCCTCACATTTGCATTTTTCACATCATGCATTTCCAAACAAATCACTACCAAAGCACACCTTGGTTGGACGGAACTTTTTCGCTTTTCCCGTCTTGGTCACCATGAGGCTTGAAAGGCCTTTGCGCAAGGGTGCTCGTGGGTTGTGCCCACTGCTGCTACCACTGTCAAAGGAGGACATGCTGCTGCCCTCTGCTTGACCGTTTCGTCGTTTGCTGCGCAGCGCGTTTGCTTCTGCTTCAGCGGTGGCTCGCCACAGGACGAGAGCGTCAAGAACCACCTGGAGAACATCAGAATATCGAGCATTAGAAAACACATCCACAGGTAAACGGATTTCTCATAGATATATCAACGGATATTATATTCAGATATCCTTCAAATTTTATGTATGAAACGAACCGCTCGGTCGCCCAGTGACTCTCCAGGCCGGTCGCGATGGCAAGCTTCCAGCCATGCTTCTTCCTCCACTGACAAGGGCACCACATCATCGCTTCCTCCTCCTGATGCTGCCCCACCGTCTAATTTGCCAACACTGCCCCTACTAGTACTATTGTTAATGTTGCCAGTGCTGTGGTTCGCCCCAGCGCTGCTACTGCTGCTTTTGTCTGCTTTCGAGGAGGCATTTTTATCATCATGTACATCTTCTAGGAGGAGCTGGCGGGTGCGCAGCGCAATGTACTTCTTTCGGCGTTTGAACCCGTACCAAAAGGAGCACCAGCCTCGCCCTCCCGGGCGCTTCAGAAACCCTAAAGCACGCACCGCGAATTGCCACCATTCTTTCGGGGGAACTGCGGCAGTTCCAGACACTGGTACCGCTTCTCCTCCAGCAGCCGACTGTTGGCGGTTTATCATCGTCAGTTGAGAACACGGACGGCCACGAGGCCTCATGAGCAGCCGTGTGCGCTGGTCCGCTGCTGCAATAAACCGCAGGCTTACGCGCAGTGCGACGGCCCACTGGGCTCGAGTGACTGCGCACGCAATGGGCTCAATTGTGTCCATGGCCACCGTCCATCGGGGAGGCGGATCATTGGTGGAGAAGCTCGCACTGCTGCTGCTGCTGCTGCTGCTGCTGCTGCTGCTGCTGCTGCTGCTGCTGCTGGCGGCACCAGAAGAAGTGGGCGGTGGCAGCGGCGGTGTAGGAGTAGACAGGAAAGGGTTGAGAGTACCAGTACTCGCGGATGCTGCAGCACTCTCTGTTGTTGGCTGATCTTCCAACAAAGCAGCTGCTGGCTCGTCGCTTGTTCCTGCTGCTGCTTCTGCCGTGCCCAAGACTCCGAGGGCTGCAGCTCTTTCCGCTCGTGCTTGCTTGGCGATTGTGGACTCTTGCGACTCAACCGTGGCGGACAATGAGAAAGGTTGCACCACAACTCCTGCTACCGCGCCGCCGCCTCCATCTGCTCCATTTGAGGCGATACGGCGTTTAGCAGGTGCCACGGTTGCTTTGCTCCGATTGGCTGCTGAAGGGTCTAGAATCTCCACGGCGAGCCCGGAGAGGTGCAACACTTTGCTTACTTTCGACCAACCCGCTTTACTGCCACTGTTTGCTTTTCCTGCTGAAGCAGCCTTGTTGTCTGCCGTGCGTAGCGTCAAACTTTGCAGTGAAAGTTTTACTTCAAACAAATCCGCGAACCAGATCTCGACGTCTCCTACTTCCACCTGAGATTTTAAAGAAAGTGTGTCAGAATGTAATCAGACCCACAAGACTTGCTGAGCAAGAAAATGTGACAGTTTGAATGGTACTACTGCAGCAGTATAAATCTACTAAAGATTTGTAACCTGCAAGTTTTCCATGACGCGAAGGCCGAGGGCCTCCCAGTAGGAAGCTTGACCCTCGATTGCTGATGCCTTCGCTGCGCCCAGTAACTCCTTGTGCAAGAACTCTCGAAGGCCTATTTCGGCACGCCTCAACTCTGTTTCCACCTGAAATTTCAAAGATTTAAGACATATAAGTGTCTTTCCTTATATTCATTAATTGCAACGCGACTTAAGCTGCGCAATCTTCGCAACGTAGGATAGAGAGATGTGACAAGACATCTACAGTGCCCCCCTAGCCCCCTAGCTCATTGGCATAGAGTCAACAGCAGTTGGACATTCAAGCTGACACAGCTGTAACTAAGATGCGAGTTTATCAGATAAGACAATTTTTATCATACCCGCAACAGCTCTTCCGGGTCGCTGAAGTCTGCTCTCAAGGCACATCTCAACCGCACGCCCGTGACTTTCACACGCACGGGCTTGGTGCTTAATTGCCGCCATGGCACGTCTACACGCACGTGTGCTACGGCGGACCCAGCTTCCACCACAAGTGGCAAGCCCAACGAGTCCACGACGTCCTGATGCGTGCGTTTATTTCAGTCAGGCAGTCAGCATCCAGAAATAAATATCAAAACTTCAAAGTCAAAATGAAGAGAGCTACTGTAGTATCTAACACCAGCTTTTGTGTGGTGAATCAATTAGACAGACGTGAGGGGATACAAGGACAGCACTTACGCCGCTTGTACCTTTCGAATTCTTAGATCTTTCAAGTCGATCTTGCCTTGCCAAAACGCGACGTTTAGGGCAGCTACATCTGTCTCAACATACCTACCAATGGTGCGTTCTAGCAATGACCGAATAAAGGCCTTGGCCATTATCCTTGCAGAGGCAATAGCCTAGTAAACACGAAAAGCTTAAGGACTGTCTTTGGGCTCAATTCATACGATATTATTCTCGGCAGACTGCTATCCGTAGCTTTGCGCCATGTCCACAAGCTGTTTGTAGAAGCTCAAGAAAAGCCTATCTTTTTCTATCACGACGCTTTTTGCTCCTCCGCTTGGTCCGCCTATATGAGTACTCAGAAAGCCCCCTTCTATGGGGAGCTGGTTGTACTGTACCAATATTATATTATTATTGGCCTCCCCTATTTCTGGTGCTCGCAAGGGGGGGGGGGGCTGGATTTAGCAACTAACGGAATGGGTGCCATTTAGTCGGGGTCTGCGGAATCTTCACGATACGGGCTCCGAGGGGCCGGAATTCGAGAGGAACGTGCCACTTCGGACCGCTATCATCACTTCCATGGCCATTCGAGCATGCGTGCCTGATTCGCTTCCTTTCGTATATTGGCTCCAATATAAGCTTCCTTGCCTTGTTTGTCTACCTGCGAGCTTCCTTATTCCGGCCCCTTGGAGCCTGTGTCAAGTAAAGAAGCAAATACTGAACGAGGTGCCAATATTAGAAGATAAGCAAACCAGCAGTCTTAACCACTTCACTGGGCCATTGACTGGTCCCACAGACACGAAATATTCTCACATCGACCACCACTCATTTTCTCAGGCCCTCTGTAAAAGGGCTGGAATTACGAACTCTCAAGGCGGTGTTCTCACTTGGAATAAGTTACAATCCAATTCGGTTTGGGGTTCTTACATCCATACTTATGCAATTCAAAAGTATTCAAACCCGCCGAGAAATCCGGCCTCTTTTTCATGTGGGCTCGCAGTGCCCTAGCAAAGGGTGGTCTCGGGAGGGAGGTGCGCTGGCACGTGGCTTCTTTGTTTGAAAATAAATTCCAGAGCGCTTTCCATTTTTTTTCGTTCCCCCTGCCCTTTAACATGGGCATATAGAGGGGAATTAAAGGGGCGAATTGGCATAACGGGGGAATCCCTATATAATGGGAAACTACCTTGTGATATGTGATAACCAATTACAACAGACCAATACAGCACGGCTTGTTTTATTCGTTAGGACGTTTGGCCCGATGATTCCAGCAACCACTAAATTCATTGCGTAGTATAAACGATAAATTTTTTAATGCAGGTCGCGATCATCGGAAACCCGAAGACAGCCACAATAATCTACACATGCGCCTGTTTTCAAGGTTTCGTCATCTGCGGCCAAGTCAGTTGACTGCACGCAAATCCTGCAATAGATCTCGAAGAGTTTTCTTGCGGCAGAATAGTTTGGGCTAAAGTTGACTCTAAGAGCAAGATGTTCTCTTAGCCTCAGCCGCCACCCCTAGTGCCGCTTACGACTCGCTTGGTAGGTCTATAAGAGCTGCCGCCGCCACCACCGCCATCCAGGGGGTTACTGATGTGGTTCCTCGCATCTCTCAAGGCCTCTTCTCGTAAGAGTCGGTCAGCCTTTTCATGTTTCGCTTTTTCACTAGAGTAAACGTACAAATGAGAAGATATTATTGTTATTTAGCTATTTAGATGTTAATTTGACAGAATTTTATTGATATGTGTTCTGAAGCTTAATATTCACCGTGCCACTGCAGCTTCGGCTGCTGCCTTTGCTTGTTGCTTCTCACGAGTCACTTTAAGGTGACCCTCGAGCGCTGATACTCGAGTTGGATCTCGAGCCCGGCGAAGAGCCGCCTCTTTCTCCTTTCTTGCAAGGTAGCCGTAGACTTCGTCTTTAATCATGTACCACGCAAATGCGAGGCCGACAAGCTTCCAGCCATGCGCCTCAAAGAAGCCAGTAACTAGCGACGATACTCCTTTGACTGCGTCCATGTCGAGTTAAGACTAACTTAGTAGCGCTTGATGAGCCACCGCGTGCACGCGATTGCCGCCAGTGGAGGCTACCTGCTTCTAAATGAAGAACTCAGGTTCAGGTATCGATGCATCGATCTTCAGAGAAAGGACCGAAGGACGAAAAAAATGAGTGATGGTGATAGCGTGATAGCACTACATTAGTTCAACGAGTGTCAATATTTATAAGTTTTGGTCATCATGAGAGACCGGAATAGCTTTTTGGTCCGGTGAGTATACTCCGAAGGAGTTGGCCCGGGTTCGATGCCGGATGCCGGACGAGTACTGCATCTTTTTTCTTTCTTTTTCGACACGGGCCTCAAAGAATCGGATTTTTAAAGGGCTTACATACAGAGAGGAAGTGCAACGGAGCTTTTATCAGAGGAGGTACTAATTAGGCGCATATGCCCGAGTGGCCTCCTTTCTTCGGTTTCTATTTTTATGCCTCGGTGATGTGCGTGGTCATGGTGTTGCGGGATCCAGACACACGATTCCTTATGACAGGACATCATTGGGACATCAGGTTTAGTCAAGCTAGTCTAAATTAGATAACTCGATTAACATACTCAATCCCCCTGAACTGCAAAAAAAAACATCAACAAACAGCACGAAACAATATTTTGATGAATTCTTCAGTAAATGCCGCAAGGTACTGTAAAAGTCTAACTAACCAGTCCGTTTGTTCTTGTGCGTAAAGCAATTGTATCAACTATCGATTTGCCTGTCAGTCACTGAGCTTCAGGTCTTCCGGAGTACACTCAAAGTAAAATAAAATTGTCGTAGCACGCATCTGGATGCGTATGATTGTGTCAATGTTTCAATGGTACTAAAATACACCACAGTGAGGGGGCACCTCGCATAATGTATTTGTTATGTTGGCCGATCACACCTGTGCAAGCCACGTAATCTGGTAAAACTTGGTAAATATTTCTTGAATTGGAATTGCACAGAAGGCAGGAGATTTAAAAACCGTTTCACCGTTACACGATCGTTGACTGTGATGTCGGTCATGATTTAGGTGTGAAATAAGTCTAATTCTGTGTGTACTCAGCGCTGTGCAGTCGGTTTGCATGGGCTGAAATTAAATCTGAAATTAAATCTGTTTGCCCTTGAATGACCTAGCTTCTTTTATTCGTTAAATATAGCGCGTGAGTCGCGAATGTTCACTTGGAGATGACTACGAAACCGTCGCGTAGACGTCCAGGGGGGGGCTCTGACTTCAAAGATGTAAAATTATTCAAATATCGCAAGTGCTATAGAGGCCAGCGCTACGGGCAGAAATAGCACTGCGGCACCTCCAACTGCAAAATTGGAAAAGCAGCGCGGATCGCGTTCGGTGAAAGTGAGCCAGGCACAAAGCCAAAAGAACACCAGCAATTTCTAGTCCCAGCTGTAACGGAAGAGGAACTTCGGAAGTTACTTAGAAGGACCAGAAATTGAAGATGACACCAAAAGCCACCGAATGACCTCGGAACGACAGAAATTCAATACCGTAGTCTTGAAGCTCTTTTCCCGAGAAAGCTGAACTGCTTCTTCGATTGCACTTGCTGGACCACTTCATCTCAAATCAAGAATAGCACCGATTCGACTGTTTGGTCATGGGTAATGGCCAAAGGGGACTAAATCTCCGGTATATGAGCGAGGGACTAATAGCGCTCAGAAGCCGCCAAAATGTTATCGCAAAGTATCACAGACGGCATTCGATCAGCAGAAGTAAAAGGAGGATCCATCTTCCTAGCCACAGAGACCCCCCCAAAAAAAAAAAAATGGTGCGCTCCTCTACAGGCGCGCTAAGAAGGGCGTTTCGCGCCCGGTTGTTCAATAGCGCCGAGGTATTTAGCCTTCAACGGGGCCATGAAAAGAACAAACAAACCATAACTGACATTTCTCGATATCCTACGACAACGACATGTAGATGCGCAAATAAAACGGGCGAAGTCCTACTATTTAAATATTTATCGTAAAGGAGATATTAATTTGTAAAGCCAGCGCCGAGCAGATCTTTGCCCTAAATCCCTACACGCCCCGGCCGTTCGGAGGCGCTCTCCCATATCGCCCCTCACCCCTCCTCAATTAACCGAATAATTTAATTTAATTGTAGTGCCGTGACTCTAAACAACACCTGTCTTAATGCGCATTATTGCTAGCTCTATATGCCATTCGAACTCGAACTAATACAAACCCAAATGACACAGAAGCCAATGCTGCGGGCAGAAGTGTACGCGCGTGCGTTGCGCGCAAGTCAAAATCGTAAAGAGGATAGTGTGTAGAGGGCAGGAAGCATAATACTTCCACCCCCTTCTAAAGTGGAAACTGTTCATGAAATAATTTTGAAACCGGACTTAAGTCGTTTCTGCGTCTGTTTCTGCATTGAAGAGAGCGCGCCGTTGTTCAGTCTCTTGGGCACGCCGCGCCAGGAAGCTCCGCTTCTCCTCTGGTGTCACTCTAGTGTCGCACCATTCTAATATGCCCTTGTGTTGCGATCAAATTCTACTGGTATTCTTCCTATCATGCTCGAAATGCGCAGGGCGGTTTCGCACCAGTCAGCAATTCATCAATAGATCTCGATAATGTAACAAAGTTGCTCTACTACGCGAGAAATTTTGATTCATCTACTTCAGTATTAAATCCTGCTGTGTAACCGGGGGTGCAATGGCTTAAACTGCAGACGGCCATCACCACATCACCACATCACGACTCTAAATCTGCCTTATGAATTGCGATCTATATCTAAGAACTGAGACATACACCTTCGTTTTCATTTTACATGCAGCGTCGCCCATACACGTGAAGGTCCTACCCATTCATCCGTAAATCCACCGCAAATTTACTCTGCGGCTCGTAGCTCCATCGCCAATCGCGAACTAAGTATCACCACCTTTGGTGCCCCAATTATGTTACTGAGTGCACCAGAACGCACTATGCCAGCAAGCAGTGAGGTGTGGAACGACAGCCTTGGTCGCGCAGCTGGAGTAGCGGCGTGGGCCGCGTGAGTCAGCTGAGCACGTGATGCACCGGAAACCGCAGTTAGGCGCAGAGCGAAGACGAGAAGAGGAGACGAAGACGAGAAATGAGAAGAACTGTTGCTGCTAGTATTTCCATTCTCCGCTAAGGAGGAATCATTCAGGAGCTGGACCAGAATAACCAAGCAGCGCGAAACCATCCAGCCATCCACAGAAGTTTGATTTCCCGGCCTTGGGTTTTAAGGCAGGGACTGGGCTTCAAACATGCATACTTCTCCCAAAATACGCATACTTGCCTTATTTGGTGTTTAATGTTTAAAATTAAAGTGTAATGATAGATGATAGTTTATTCCAAGTGCAGCACCAGCTCGACTACTTGGCTACATCTACATGGCTTATCCTTCGCAACTCAGCGCACCTCGCCACGAACTCTGTATCGCAAAAGTGCTCATTAGCAAGCACTAAACCAGGTATTCGAGTACGTGGGTTTTCTTGCTTTTTAAAAACTCTTTCATAAAAACGAAACTTGCTAATGTGTGGCGTTAATTTAATTGATTTAGGCCCCGGCCTCGAAAGATTGGCCAGTGAAGTATAAATTCAACAAGCAGAAAAAGCTGTGGATTTTACGAGCACATCTAAGGGAACATTATGATGCAATAATAGCGACATATGCCCGGATGCTTCCTCATCCAATACAAACAGCCGACTGTGCATTTACTTCACTTGCTTCGGCTGAGTGAGCTTTAGATAATGCTCCGAGCCAGCGAAGGAGGCAATCGTGCCAAGCATCATAGACCCGGCAAAGAGCCAATACCTGGCTGTGCCGCCCGGTGGCTTCATCCCAAGCTCAATTGCGGCGGCGAGCATGCCAAAAAGCAGCGTGCTGAACACGCGCATCGCCACGACCCACAATCCCGACGCGACGTGGCGGACAATCCACGTTCGATGCTCGTTGAAGCGCTTCGCTCGTGCCGTGATTCCTGCCTTACAGGCCGTATAGACAAACCAAATTTGCAGACCATATAGCACGATTGTAGTCGCTAAATGCTCGATTGGATGACGTGGGGGCATGCCCGGATAGGCTGCTCGAAAGTCATTGTCGGCGTGCAAATCGTGTTTGTCAATCCTCAGGAAACCAACCGTGAGGAGCACTACAGCAAGCATGTAGAGCCTTCCGACGAAGCGATGCCGCTGCCGCTCTAGTGAGCTGCTTCGCGCAAGGCCAAATTGAGCGATGCCTGCTGCTGTCCACAAAAACGCCCCGATGTGATGCGTGGAGATAACATCCAGGTGTAGATAATGCTTCAAAACAATTGCTGGTGGAAAAGACTGAGTAGCACGTAACTGCCAGAGCGCTTCAGCGTAACACTCATTAACGAACTCATTTCTACGCCATAGTGCCCATATTGGCTGTTGTGCTTCGCAAACACGCAACAGCTCAGCTTCCTCTTCCTCTGATTTGCGCTGCTCGCTAGCCATATGGATAGGAGTCGAAAAAATCCATAGGATCATGAACGAGCTCAAAGAGAAAAATGCTACAGCAAGATACCATTCAGTGGACCATTTCTTGGCTTGGTGAGACTTGAGTATTTTTGAAGCTTCATCTTTCATTTCTGCGACAGCCGTATTTAGCTCTAGCTAGCTAGCAACTTTCTGCAACGCCTTGAGATAAACTTCAAGCTTAGGCCAGTGGTCAGCTTTTTGTCTACTGAAGACTAGTTCCTCAAGCTAATCAGAGGGGAACGCGTGCGATTCTGAAAGTGAAAGCTCTATTGAATTGGACACCTTGGTCAATTTCTAAGCTCGTCGATACCTTCAAGAGGGCGTAAAGAGTGCAGCAACGGCAATGTGATTGTCAGATAAAAGGATCCATGCGATCATGCGCATCTCTCACATCGCGTCGGAACGAAGATTCTGGGCTTTCAAGAATACGTCAACCAAACGACCAAAATACATAAACTTTTACGCTTCAATGTCTTATGTCTCTGTGATGTCATCACAACTTGCATTGCGAACTTTCGTCATGGAGATATAGATAACCCATTTAATCGAATTAGATAGACTTGTTGGGCTGGTGATGTAAGGAAAGACACCGGGCTTTCTTATACTACACAGCTCTCTTAGTGCAGCTCCAGCCGTGTAAGTTTTTAGCAATGAAGTACAAATGAACAAGCAACTCAGCAACGGCACGTAGCAGGTAGTTCTGGCGCATGACCAAGCGCACAACACAGACCCCGCTTCCGGTTTCGTTGACGAGCGTAAAGGAATTGCTGTCTCGGCAGTGCCCACACGCTTTTTAGTTAAAGCCGGTAAAAATCGAAGCGCTACTTAGGCGTGTCTCGCGAATTCCACCTTAGAAATTGCATTCTCGGGCACTCACCCTATCTAAACCCCCTCAGTGGCAGCGCGCTCGTCTTTCGCGTCCGTGGAATGCGGCGTGCCGAGCAGCTCGTAAGTCGCGTGCACGGGTGCTCGCACGTCGTGGGTGTGGTCGCCTTGCATCCCAATGTACTGCACGCAGGTCGAGTCAGCGTCGCCCACATTGGCCCTACCGAGTATCGAGAATCGTGGTTGAGTGCACCAAGAAAGTATGCTCCGTTAGCTTAATGGCAGAAAATAACAAATCATGCATTCAGAAATGGACATTTTTGCTTGGTTTGAAAAAGCAACATGCAAATAATATATCGCACATTAGTGGTACAGTGCATTGTGAACTCACGTGAAGTAGAACGCCATGGAGGTAACGTTCGTAAACGGGCCCTGGCGGGTGTTCACGAAGCCTTCGCCGCTTCGGTTTGGGGTGAGCTCAAACTCCTGTGTGGGTGTGCTGTCTGCTGCACTGCTAAAGTCCAATTCCTCTTGGTTCACGAAGACCTAGGAGCACCATTGAACAACAAGAACGGTAGGCACGTGAAAACCGGTACGCACCGAACACTTCATTCTATCACGGCTGTTCTCAAACTCGAGCAATAACAGGTGTTAGGAACTGTGTGCTATGCGCTAAACTATAGAAGCCCGGAGAACCACTTCCTAACCTTGAGGTGTGAAGGATGCTGCTCCTCGTCGCCGCCGCCAATCACCATGATTTTCCGAATGTGCACCGGTGACACGAAGAACACTTTGATGAGGAGCTCTTCGTCACTGTCCGACACTAAACAGGGCGTGGCTTCTAACCGCCTTACATTTGGTTTGAAAATACCTAGAATGAATCGCAAACGATGCAAATGAAAAGTCGGCATTGTAAAAAAAAGAAGAAGACCAATACTGCGAACGGCGAGGTTCTGTGCCTAACTTCCTCGGGAGTTCAAAGAGTCGAATGCTGGGATCAACATCCAAACACTGTGACTAGGAATGCAGTCTAGATTTTACTGGGAAATCTTTTGTCGTAACTTACCCGGGGCATCTCCTGGTACAGTAGCATTGAGGCCTTCGCATCGCTCAATGTGTTGGTAAATGTTCCAGCTGTCGTCAGGGTACTATAGAAGAATGCATGAATAGCATGTAAGATGCTAGAAGTAGAGTTCACATCCTATTGATAGAAACAACCGTTTGAATGTCACCTCAACGCTGTGCGAGTGGCCACCGCCAACAGCGCCGCCGCCATGCCCTCCTTTGCCCATCACTGACGAGTTGTCCGAGTTATCGAGCTCTTCTGCTCTGCTGGCTGGTCTGCTTCAATTATTTTGAACACCATTTTATGCCACCCCCGGAAAGGATGACACCCTTTGACGAGTTGGCTGCACAGCTCTCTCATTTTCAGCTCGACTTCTGCTTTCTCAACCGCTATGAGAGGTTCGTAGCCGGTCAATTGCGTAACGGTTTCCACTCATAAAGTTGATGAGCCAGTGCCGCTGCGGCCAAACTTTTGCAGCTGGTGTGAAGCATTACTGTCAATTAGTAGACGACGTGAACTTGCGGTTGAGTCAAGAACTACGTCGATCGAACCAAGCGATCCAGCTCGGACGAGCTCTCCCGGGGAACATATCTCCACGCAAAACGAAGGCCAAAGAGCACGACGGATTCTTGGCTATAGAAATGTTAGATAACAGCGAAATTTCATCTAAATTCGACGACGAACCGCTTCACGATGACGAGGTCTGTCTTATCTTGTGCCCCTATCAGTAGATTGTGCAATAGTTGAGTGTAACTGCTTTAGTAGGATAGGCGGTGCTCGATTTCATTACCAAAAGCATTTATGACATCAGGTGGGGCGCTCGGAGAACATCAAGGTGATTGTGCGAGTTCGACCTCTCCTCGCCTTTGAAGAAGAGCGCGGTGCTTCGGCATCAGTGGTGAAGCTAGAGCCTGCCGATGGACAGAGCTTGACGTTAGCAGGAGGTGAAGCCAGGCATCAGCTGCGGGTCAAGTTTGACGCTGTGTTTGGCGGGCAATCGCGGCAGGAAGAGGTACGCAGCGTCCAATATTGATTTTTACGACCGACATGTATTGAGGTCTACAGCGTAGCTGCGTCTTTGGCTGACTTTTGATTGTTTGTACTCGTGTCGTAATCCACTTAAACCTTCGATTCACTTGGCTTTTACACGGTAATTCGTCGTAGGTTTATGCCCAAGTGGCCGAGTGCGCGACGGCGGTGGCCGAAGGCTTCAACGCGACGGTGTTTGCGTACGGGCAAACGGGCACCGGCAAGACCCACACGATGTTTGGGCCTCCAGGCCACGTGCAAAGTTTAGCAGCAGGTTCCGCCAAAGTCTCGCCGCAATCGGGCGTGATTCCGCGCGCAATCGTGGACCTCTTGGAGCACTTGCGCAAACTTACGGTAAGCAACCCGACGGGCTCATCTCCTGCTGGTACGGGTGGCGGTGGTGGCGTGGGCCGCTCGAAGAAGAAGTCAGGAAGAGAAGGAGACGCCGCAGGTAGTGCTGCACCAGTAGCGTCGTCGGTAACGGTGTTTTGCTCGTTTGTCCAAATTTACAACGAGCAAGTGTTTGACATGCTCCGCGACCCGGCGCGCAGCAAGCCCCTCGAAGTCCACGAGGACCGCTTGCAAGGCATATATGTGCAAGGTGCTTACGCTACTATCGTGCGTGTTATCTCACGCGGCGAATTTGTACACTTTGACTAAAAAAATAAATAGACCTAAGCGAGACCTTCATCTCCACCCTTAGCTTCATTTTCTTGTATTCTGTGTGCTCGTACGCTCCCTTTTACTCTTATATTTTCCAATATTTTCTCAACCCTTCTTCTTTTTCTAAGGCCTTTCGGAGTACCAAGTGCGCACTTTTGCCGACTGCTTGGAGCTTTTGAGGCTAGGCGAAGAGAACCGCGCCACCCGAGAAACCCACATGAACATGGCGAGTAGCCGGTCGCACTCCATTTTCACGTTATTGGTCGAGCA
>Ga0307982_1000717_pt1 | contig 26387 bp, 30 predicted proteins | sample OrgLakmetagen989_FD_201847 | JGI IMG/M metagenome (GOLD analysis project Ga0307982, IMG submission 201847) | Saline water microbial communities from Organic Lake, Antarctica - #989 | ecosystem: Environmental > Aquatic > Non-marine Saline and Alkaline > Saline | place: Antarctica: Organic Lake...
GCTGGAATTGTGAACGGCGGCAGCGGCGGCGGCGGTGGAGGTGGTGGTGGTCTCACCCATGGAAGCAGGTCCGCGCCTACGACAACGGCTGGAGATCGCCCCGCGATGGTGCGCGCTGCCCGTGGTTGCTTCGCGGCCTTTGACTGTTTGCGGAAATGTGCGCAAGAGCACCAGGGCCTCGTGCCGTGGGACGCTCTGATTGGCCTAGTGGGCGAAGACGACGGTGTGGCTGCGGCGAATGCAGCTGCACAAGCAGCGGCGGCGAACAAGGCGAATGCTCCTGCAGGAGGAGGAGCACGAGGAGGTGGCAGTGACGATGATGAGAACAATGCGATCATTCCCGTGAAGTTGGCGACCCCATTCGGCGTGCGCGTGAATTTACCCCCACAGGGGAGTGTTGCCCCTTTGCCCAGGTCCGGCCTCGCCCGCTTGGACCCCGGCCAACAGCCAGTAGGTGTTGGTGGTGGGCCAAGTTCTAGTAATGCTAGTGGTGCTGCTGCTGCAGATGGCGGTGCATCTAGTGCAACCAATGATAAAGTTGCGCATTCTGGGCAATCCAGCATGGTCGAGGCAGGGGCAACGTGTGTGCCGTTTGGGGGTCCGCTCACGTCCAGCAGCAGCGGGCGGCCGATGACCTGGGGCGAAGCAGTAGGGTTCTTGCGGCGATCGCACCCAGGCTTTCAGACCATGGTGCAAGCACTGGAAGCAGGCCACCGCATAGACCACGTGGCGTTGCTCCGGTTGACCTTTGCCCGATGCGCGACTAGCTCTATGTCTGCTTCAACCTCGACGAGTGCTAGCGCACCCGCAGCTGCCAACAGCAGCAGCAATCTTCCCGCTCACATGGCCTCCACTAATATGGCAGCTACGACCATGGGCACTACAACCAACATAGCAGCAGCAGCAGCAGGAGGAGGTAGCGATGATGGGTTCAGTTGCGGTGGCTCTGTGTGCTTCCCCCTCGTGCTCGCATCCGAGCTCGAGCGCGCCACCTCAGTGAGGCTTGCACTGGGCACCACGGTGGCTGAAGTCTTGGTGCAAACGCTGAGGGACCGAGCTGCGCAAGTAAGCGTCGTTCCGCTCGGTTTCAACGGCATCGATGACGAAGGAGACAATGGAGAGGTAAGTGTGTTAAAGATGTGTGACACGTGCGCGTATGCTTGCTTATACTGTAGCGCACCGTAGTATGCATGGCGTTGGCAGAAGATTATTCTTCCCAATTCTGTCGAGTGTGCAAGTTTTTGTCTTTGTTTTTAGTCGTCGTCACCTCTTTCGCAATTTGCATACTTCCCCGTGCATTCTTTCACTCACTCTGATATTTCCTAAACACACATCAGGGCGCAGCTGCGGAACTTCAGTCAGTGCCTTGCACTTGGGAAGAATTTGTCGCCGCATATACCGTGTCTCTCGCCCATGACACTGGGCAGAACAGCGAGGAGGCTGGTGCTGCTGCTGAGAGAGGCTTTGGCTTAAGCGGCGGCGGTGGTGGTGGCCTCGGCCACGGTGGGCGATGGTTCCCTCCAGGACAAGCACCCCTTTCCGGGGGTAACAAGCGCAACGACGATGGCGTTGGAGTAGGAGTGGGCGAAGAGGCCTCCTTGGCGAGTGGCGGCAGCGAAGCCAGTGGCGGTGGTGGGCTCCTGCATCGACTGGTGCGAGGCGCTCGAAAAGGCGGCAACGGCACCCGAGCTTACCAGGCCTGGCTTGCGCGGCTAGAAATTGACCTGTTGACGCTTGACGGCCAACGGCTAGCGGCGCAGGGTTCGCTCGAGGCGGCGGAGGCCACTTTGCAGCGGGCGTCGACTCTGTTGACGGAGCAAGGATGGGCTGAGTCGCTCGTCGCGTGCTCGACTTACGTGATTGCTGCTGAAGTACAGGTGCAATTGCATTTGCGGGCGCGGGTGCTGAAGCAGAAGGCGTGCGTGGCCGCGGCGGAGACGTGGTTGGCGAGTGACGACGGCCACGCGGTGTGGCGAGGCGAAGTGAAACGCTTGCTCGCTGAAGATCGGCAGGTGAAACGGGGAGAAGAAGGGAGGGAAGGATTGGACAGGAAAGATAAAAGAAAGAAAGGGGAGAGAATCTGTTCGGGGCGAAAGGGAGAGGTTGAGGGTACAACGGAGGGCTCTACAGGGATTTTGCTTGATTTTGTGCTGGTTGCTTCTTTCGCAATCTCTTCTTACTTCCGCGTCATCACTCATTATTTCGTATTTATTTTTGCTCTGCGTGCCCTTATCGATATGTTTTTTTTAAATTTCGCAACAGGCTGCTATTGAGGCCTCGGAGCGCGGCGAAGAGCGCGTGCGTTTACCTAAACTAGAAGTCGAGTACCGGGCGAGGCAAGCTTTACTGGCCGCTCATGTGCAACGGCTATCTTCGTCGTCTTCGGGTAAAAACAACAACAATGGTGACGACCCAGGCGGGTATTTTGACCGCGCAGAAGAAGGCCTCTTGCGAGTGTGGGAGGTAATGCATAGAAACCTAAACGTGCCTCTTCTCTTTTTTGTAGCATTGTATCGATCAACAATCAAGCACACTTGAAACGGGAAAGAGACAGAGAGCATGAGAAACTACAACTTGAATCGCGCAAGAGGATAATCAACTCATTCTATTCCTTCATCAAGGTGCACGAGGCAATGCTCGGGCGCGAACACCCCGGTACTGCGGCGGCCTGCCTGAGCCTTGGCAACTTGTGCGTGATTCACCGGGATCTGAGGCAGGCCAAGCTGTGGTTCGAGTCTGCAGTGGCCATTTTGGACACGTGCTTTGGCGGGCGATGCGTTCAGGTTCGAATGGTGTCTGTGTGAGTTTACGTATGTATGTATCCAAGTAGGAGAAGATGAAGCACGAAGAAAAGGAAGGGCTTGCGCATTTAGTACATGCCTTTTCGCCTGCTGCTCTTTTTACCTTCAGCCTTTCTCTCCATTCCTTCGTTTCCTTCAAATACATGTCTGCATGTTTACAATTTTGGCAAGTGCGCGCGTGTGCGTCAAAATGTTGGCTGTTTCAGAACTATATCACGACGCATCCCACCCCACATCTCCACAGGTCACCGCCGCAGCCGAAGCTCAATTCGGGCATGTGGAAGTCAAACTCCAGCAATTGCGGCAGGGGGCACCTCGCTTGCACCGCGCAGCCACTTTCTACTTGACCACCGCCCAGGATGCCTTGAAAGTGGAGCGACAAAAGCGGAAAGACGCTCGAGAAACGGTTGTTACTTCCTCGTCTTCTTCGGAGAAAATGTCCTCCGGTGAAGGGGGAGGAGTTGGTGGGGGTGGCAGCAGTGGGCGCGACATGGATGCGTCAAAAGCGATGAGGCGGCGGCTGTGGCATGCGCTGAAAGCACACCACTTGTTCACTGAGCTGGGCGATCTTTGGCTGCAAGAAGCAAAACAGGCGAGCAAGGTATGTTTCATACTATTTGTGGTATTATCCAAGGATTGGTGAAGCAATGGCGTAGACTTCTTTTTATTCAGCCGAAGCTGAATGCCATCGTGTTGGCGTGTCTTTGCGCTCTTTGCGTATCCCCAATTTGTTGATGTGAACGACAGGCTGCCGGTAAAGAAAACGGCAACGACGGCAGCACCAATCACAACGACCACGACAGCACGAGCTGTGCTCTTGAAGCGTGCTCCAGCTACGAGCAAGCCCTCAAGAGCGTCGGGGCCATGCACGAGTCCGGCGGCGAAGCCTCGGCCGATGCTCTGAAGCTGCTGCTCGGTACCTTGAAAAGCTTCGGGCGCGCGCTGGAACAGGTATGGTGTGATAGTGTGGCACATGTGGTGCTTTTTTTGAACATGTGCAAGCTTCAATGCAAAGAACTAGCTTTAGAAGTTGAGGACTATTTAGGGTACCCGTCTCGATTTCAGGTTTCTTCTTCTTCTTCTTGCCGGTATCTAGCTGTGCATCATACTGACACGTGCGCGGTTTTGCTGTGACATTGTCGACAGGCGGGGCAGTGGCGGCGTGCAGCTGACGCGTTCGGGCAATTGCGCACCCTGTCCAGCCGTTTGTTGGGCAACAACCACAAGAGCACGGTGGCAGCCACCTCGAGAGCGAAAGCAGCTGCGGCGCGCGCAGCAACGACGCCTCTGGTGCAAGCCGCGGCATCTTCTGCTTCTGCTCGCTTTGGAACAACGCAAGAAGGCGGGCTCCTGGGAGGTGGCACTCAAATGGGCGTCAGCTTGGGCGCCGGCACTGGCACCAGACAGACCTCTCCGCTCAAAAAAGCCAGCAGCCCAGCCAAGTCACTTACGGGGGAAGAGTCCTGGTTGAATTAAATTTTTAAAAAAGGGGCACTTGATACTTGATAAGCGAAGAGGATTGCCATGTCAAGCGGATTAACGAACTTTCTTAAATCGTAGATCTCATTTTTATTAGAGCTACGTGTAGAGAGAACTAGTCACAGATATTCCTGAGTTGCCTTATCGTTTTGAATGAGAAAGAAAGAAAGCGGAAAGACTCGAGGCAGACAACGGACAACTGGCCATTTCTGACCTAATATAGTACTGTCATTCTTTTCCCGGCGTGACATCTTTTCTATTAAATGAAATTTCGTTCGTGGTTCGTGGTGGTGGTGGTGGTCGTCGTTTTTTATGTACCTACCTACAGTAGTACTGTAGTACAGATTTGTTGTACATGTATGTGCAGATGTGCAGTAAACAAAACACCAGGCGGACCACGGGCACAAGAAGGGATACGCACCACGGGCAATACAAGGGCACTCACCCACGGGTATTTCAAGGCCGTGCACTGAGGTGCTAAGAACACGCACCTACGCCTCCGCAGCAAAGACATTGCTCCGAATCCGCGCATCGCGCGGGCACCTGAACTTGTCATGTTGATGACAACAAACACGACGTTACATACGTACATGCGCATGTCAATCTTCTTTGAAGTCTAGCTAGCTCCGCGTACTGAAGCCTACAGGACAGCTCCATAACGATGGCACGTGGCCTAGTGGCTAAGGCCTCGTTAGCCTTTTTAGCGAGATCATCTGCTTTCATAGCTCCTCCTGTTGCATTTACCGCTGCTCGGCCATCGCTTGTAAATATGCGCACGAGAAGTGCGCCAGCCCTCGTTGAGCCGCCGAATGCTTCTACAGGCAGATCGATCCTGGAGAGTGCAGTTGACGAGTCAGGCCAGCGCTGGGAATCACCACTAGAGTCCACAATGGTTGCTGAGAATCTTTCATTTGCGGATAAAATGGAGGTTTGTACTCTGCCATTGCGCTCCTTTCTTGTTCCTCTCCTGCGGGACAATCGCATAGGTTGAAGACGTATCATACCATGAATGCACCAGCTGATTAGATTCGAAAAGCCAAAGTCTTCTTAAAGTTGACATGTACATACGATAAAAAGTTTCATAAAACATTTTATGTCCGTTCACTTGGCATATGCCGTACTCACGTATGTTGTATTCTAGGTCATTGATGCGTATTTCGAAGCGAGGCCGTTAGAGGTTGCGGGGCGCCTTGCTACGGTAGCAGCTGCAGGAGCTCGCGTTGCTGCCGCTTGGATCTGGGAAGAGAAATTTAGGCCTGGGTCTGAAGCACGAGGCGACGTTCTTCGGCGCGAGGTATCTCTAGAAATAAAGCAAGGGAATGAGAGTGGGATGGGCGGATAGAAGGTTTTCCTATCTTTACTAGTTCAACAGCTCTGCGGTTTTCTGAATGGCTATCTTACGTCAATTCGCCGCCATATCTAATCATTGAGAAGAGACTTACATTGAAATCAATGCATGTGTGGCCAGGTCTCTAGCCTCGGAGTGGTGTTTGTGAAAGTTGCGCAAACGCTGGCGACTCGTGAAGATCTCGTAGGAGCTGAGGCAGCCGCAGCACTCGGTGTCCTTCAGGTAGTACACTAGCTTGTTATCTAGCTAGCTCCTCAGCCACTTAGGAGTGCAGCGCTGACAGAAGTTAATGCTATCCCAACTTTCAACAAGAATCTCTGTGCGCTCTCTATATATATGTCCTTTTGGCGTCGTTTCCATAACAGGACGGGAACAAGCCTTTTTCCGACGCTGTTGCCATGGCCATGATTCGCGAAGATTTGAACTGGCCGGGCGTACTAGCGCCAGAGCAAGCTAGTCCTTCAGCTAGCGGCAGTAATCTTCTAGCGCAGCCCACTAGTGCTAACGATGACACTATAAGCACCACTGGCAGTGATGGCAGCAGCGCAGATGGAGCATCACCGTCGACACTGTTTGCTCACTTGTCCGAATCACCGTTGGCCGCGGCCTCTCTGGCGCAGGTTTATCAGGCGACTACGCACGAGGGCGCCACAGTTGCTGTGAAGGTATGTAACTGACGGGCAGCGCACCAAAAACAAATTTGGCTTGAAGGGGTGCAGGATAAAAGCTGACTTCATACAGTTCCATCTACGCCATATCTCCTGCTCACAACATTTAACCCTAGTCAATTTCGTGTCGCAAGTGCCGCATAATTATTTTTTTTCGTTCCTTGTTCGTCATACAAATACATACAATATTAGGTGCGCCGCCCAGGGGTAGTGGACCAAATTGCGCGCGACGTGCACACTCTTCGTATTATGTTAGAGCTGCTGCGGCAGTATTGGGGCAGCACCACTGACATTCCAGCGATTTCTAATGAGGTGAGTCGGGCTGCCTATCACGCGAGCGGTTGAAATTTGGAAGATTTGTATGGTAGACTGATAATATCAAAAGTCTAACAAGGTATTCTCGAACGTTATCTCTTCTCTTGTTGCATGTTGTCCCCCCCCCCCCCCCCCCCCCCGCCCTTCCAAAACAAGGTGGCCTCAGGGCTCTTTTCAGAGGTGGACCTGCGGCGCGAAGCCAAAAATTTGAAACTTTTTGCGGAAGCACACGCCCATTTGCCTTACGTGACGGTAAGCAAAATACACAAAAATGATGTAGATAATGTGGTGCAACTATGCATAGACGAGGCAGAAGAGGAGAGTAAGTAGAAAGTTATGGCGGAAGTTTTGGTGGGACAGTGCTCTTGTCAAGCATCCGAGCTGTTCCACCTAAAGTCACTCCTTTCACTTCTCGTCCAATGTCTGCTTTCTCTTGGTCAATTCCTTGCTCTGTCATCCCCAATCCACCCCTTTCTCATTTTTCCATTTGCCTTCCTTCCTATTCTCCATCCACGCAGGTGCCCCGCTCTGCGCCCCTCCTCTCCGCTCGGCGCGTCTTGACGATGGAGTGGGTCGACGGCGAAAAGCTGCCGAATTTGCCGCTGGAAGACCAGAAGCTCATGGTGGCCGCGGGGCTCGACGCGTGCTTTGCGCAATTGCTAGGGACTGGGGTGAGTCGGATATGTCACATGATGATGTGATTGTACTAGCAAACAACGGAAAGATGATTTATGCAAACAACACTTTCTGGTTTCTTTTTCGTGTCTCCGAACCCTTTGTGAGGAATGGACACGTTCTTTGACTCATCTTTCCCTCCTTGCTCCTCCTTCTTCCTTTTTTTTGGTTTCTTTAATGCTCGAATATGGTATAGGTGGTCCACGCGGACCCCCACTACGGCAACATGCTCTGGACAAAAGACGGCCGCTTAGCCCTCCTCGACTTCGGGCTGGTACAAGCACGAGTAAAGTAGTACAGTCGTAAAAGGAGTGGTAGGCAGTTATGGAGGCGTTTAAAGGTTTACTTCGTAGCCTCTGCGTGCCTTCGTTTTGCTTTCATTCTATCAAAGTGCTCACGTGCAATTCGCTCATGTTTGCTCCCATCATTGTTGTTCACCGTGGTATGTCCCCTCCCTTTTTACGCCATCCAATCAACAAGGTCACGTCCACGACGGCGCCTCAGCGCGACGCCATGGCGCGGGCAATTCTGTGCTTGTTGGCGGAGGATTGGGATGGTTTGATCGACGCCTACCGGCTCATTGGCATCGTGCCAGACCAACCCTGTAGATGGGTGAGAATGTCACATTTTAGTACTGTATGTGTGAGGAAAATGAAAAAATGAAGCACAATACGTAATTTACTTCGCCAACGTACTCTCTGTAATTATTTTTTCTCGTTCCCTCTGCTTCGTTCTTTCCTTGTTACATCCACCATCTCCACCTCCTCTCTCTCTTCCTACCTACATGTAAGGTGAACCCCAAGACGGGCCAACCCACCAGCGGCTTAGGGCCGGGGGCTTGGGCCAAGTGCCCCGAAGACGAATTCCGACAAGAATTCCGCAGCGCCATGACCAAGCGCGGAGAGGTATGCAAAGGGTGTACTTTTCTTCTCTTTGAAGTTTTAGCGTCAGTTGTACTATGTTTTCCATTTCGAATTATACCTCACTTCCCCGTTTTCCTGTCCCTCGATTTCTCTTAATCCCTACTTCTTCTTTCTCTCTCTCCGTATTTCGGCTTTTCCTTTTCCTTGGAAAAGGGCCGCCGCAGCGCGCGCAGTTTTTCGGAGCTCACCGCCGATTTGTCGGTCCTAGCGCTCGATTACAAGTTTGTCTTGCCAGCTTGGATGGTCTTCATTGTCCGCGCAGTCATTACTTTAGACGGATTTGCACTGAAAGGCAGCAGCGGAAGCAGTGAGAACCAGCAGGAAAACGCAGCGTCGGTAGAAGCACTCGAGACAGCAGTAGCTCTCGCCTCGTCTTCCTCTTCTTCTCCCCAAGAGGAGCTAGTGAATGCAAATGCTCCGTCCTCGTCTGGAGGCAAAACCAAAATGGAAGCATCAACGAACGCCGTAGAAGCGGCTTATCCGCATGCGGCACGGCGGGTAAGAATTTGAGGGTGGATGCCCTCTACCTCTAGCCCCCCCCTCCCTCCTTTAGCGTTTGGTTTCTCGTTACAGCCGTGCTCGCTTCTTTGTCATTTTTATATTTAGACATTTTATCAAGTGTTGTTCATGTATTTCTATCAATTAATTATCTCTATCTCTCGAATATGCGTGTATAGGTGCTCGCGCCCACAACTCCCGCAGGCGTCACCGCCCTCTCCGCTGCTTTCGTGGATGAATCCACCGGCGATTTGAAGTGGGATCGGCTGTCTGCTCTGCTCAGTGACCCAACGAAGAGCACAACTCAAGAAGAAGCTGAAGAGGTTACAGCCTCATCTTCGTCGCCAGGAGAAGGAGATTCGTCTGCGTTTGTGAAGCCTTTGACGGGTCTGCTGTTGGAACCTCAGGATGGTAAAGCGCTGCGGCGCCTGGTGCACTCTCAGCTGAAGACCAAGGTAATGGGCGTGTGAGCGTTTATGTGGGTTGGGTGCTAGCAAGTGGGCGACACTTACTTCTCACTCTGGGTGTGTCTTGATACGCTTGGGCAGATGTATTTCTTTGCTCCTATCATTTTGCTTGATGTCTCATTTTGGTTGTGCATGTGTTCGTACATATACGCGCGCGTGGGCGACCTCTGATCATTTCAATTAATTTCGCCTTTTTATAGCACTTCTTTCGTTTGCATTCTTTCGATTCCACTTTCTTACAGGCGCTCATCAACCGTGCGTTCTCAATGGTCGCCGCTGAACTCAATCCTTTCAAACCCGTGTCTCCAACTGCCCGCACTGCCGTGACCACTGCAACAAGCAAGCTCAAGGAAACCCTTCGGGAAGGCTCTTCTTCCTCTTGTCTTGATGGTCGCTCTGCTGATTCAGATATTCCAGCTACCGCTACCATAACTGCTACTGCTGCTCCAGCCGCCCTGGACGAGATCCCGGCGGGCCGCGCGGCGGCAGATTGGCCGGGAGGCACCGCGCTGTTCGGGGCCTATCCCTCCCCCAAGGGGAGGTCTCCTACGCAAAGGGCGCGCAACTGGCAGCGGGTGGTGGCCACCGTTGGGGGCAGCCATTTGCGGCGCGCACTGGTACCCTGGAGCTCGGCGAACCTGCACGGTAGCAGCAGCAGCAGAACTAGTAGCACTTCTGCCGAAGCAACGACCACTGCAACGATTCCCATCACGAGCAAGAGGTTAGTCACAAGAGCTCCACGCAACGGCAGCGGTGGATCGGTGTTTCTCACTTGCCGAGCTGCGCTGTTAGCAGCTGCCATAGCAACACTCGCGTTGCGGGTAGGGTTAGACGCCCTTTGGTTGCACACTTGCAGCACAGTGGCGCGCGCTATGCGAGGTCTTTTACCATGGAAGCGTTCAGATGAAGAAAAAGGTTTACAGCCAGCTACTGCTTAATTTGTATAGCAAGTAATCTTTCAAAACACGCAGAAGTTGTTATTGCGCATTAAGAAGGGCATTAAATTAAATACACGAGGGTTCTGGAAAATTTTATCCATCTACTACAGAAGGAAGGTTGTCTTATTACTCATTACTTTTTATCTAATTTATTCGTGTATGGAACGTGAGCCTAGATTTCTACATATAAGAATATGGAAATAAATCTTATTTAGAAACAAGTTCCACTGAGAGCCACTTATATATATTCATCTCGGGATTTGGACTAAGGCGAATTGCAAATCGAAGGAAGGCCATAAAGCATATACGGTGAATTATGGCTATAACTAGGCTCGAACTGCCAGCGCCAGCTCGGTGTTTCGTGTTTCGATTAAGTATGGGTATGGGCAAATGCAAATCGGGCAGAAGGCCCCGCCGTTATCCCTTATATATGAGGTCTATCACATGGAGGACCCGCGAGCCGCGATAGCCGCTGAAGTATAATCGGCGCAAGTTTCTTGCGTAACTCCATCATACACGATGTCGTATGCCCAAGCAAGTGTAGGAGCATCGTAACGGGCACGGCAGTTGAAGTTGCTGTAGTCTGCTGCCTCGAGTGTTTCACAGCGCATAAGCGCCCAGCAGCAAGGTTCGTGGGATGGCTCATAGCTGAATATGAGGGACTCCGGTGGGCTGTGCAGCAAATACCAGATAGCTGACAGGAAAAGGAATGCACAGAGAAGCGTTCCTGAACCAGGAATGATGACGTTTCTTTCAGCCCACGTCACCTCCAGATTTTCAAGGACGACGACTCCAGCGAGGAGACCGACAATTATCCCTCCAATGTGAGCTGAATAGCTTGTGGACGAACTCCTTGAGTACACATATGCTACACCGTCGGCAGCCAAGATTGCCGATATGATTAAAAGGCGAGTCCACCTACGAGTAGAGTAGATAGCAATGCGTTCATCACTTGCAAGGGGAAATTAATAGAGTATCAAATCAAATCAACAACGCAAATAAATCATGCACGCCAATTACTTGTTCAAGACGCCCTTGTTGTCCGCGTCTCCGTTCATGATAACCTCTGCCAGATGCATGCCGAATATGCAGTACACGCCACCTGAGCAGCCTACCACTGCTCCGTGCGCCCCATCAACAACAGCAAAAGCGAGGGCGCCGCCGATAACACCAAGCTGGTAAATGAAGCCAAAACGTATTGATCCATGCACCATGTTTAAAGGCAGGCCGAAGATGAGCTGCATCACCATGTTGAAGCCAATGTGTTGGATGCCCGCGTGAACCAACTGGTAACTCACCAGTCGCCAAACCTCACTACGGAGATCGCTGCATAAAGGGAAGGGGCCAACAGCTTTCATCCAGAGTTCTTCGGGGCCTGCAATTGGAGAAGTCGCATCGGCAACACCGCTGCTTTCGGTGAAGACATAATACAAAAATATGATAATTTGGAGAAAACTAATGCCCAACAAGAAAAATGGTGGCTCGCTTTTGAAGTTGTCATCCAAGTCCACGCTAATGAACGTCGGATTCACATTGACGAGCACGACATCCGTAGCTAAAGCCCCTTGTGGGAGCATCTTCAATAAAATCAAATCGCCCGTAGGCTCTTCGTCACAGTAATACGGACCATCTTTGTATACCAGCTGATATAAGCCTCCATCTTGAGTGCCTTCAAACGATATGACCCTGGCCCGCACGAACATACCTTCCTGGAATACTGAACATGGCATATCAAGTCGGCTTTTTGTCGCCATATTGCTTGTCCCCTCAATCTGTCGCTGAGACACGATTACATCGAAAGACAGATCAAAGGCCACCTCAACGATGGTTCCATCATGCCATCGCGCAGGGGGGCAATTCGAATCGTGGTGCGGTCGGTACAGGTGATGAGTGAATTTCATGATCCGAGACAAAGGAGTGCTTGACTTGCCCTTGAGATTTCCATGGGTACTTTTGTGATGCCTGTGATGAAGCCTCATGAGTTCGAAGCCTCTTACTGCATAATCCCGATCGTTCGGGGTATTTGCACTCAACTCAACAAAAGCAAAATTTGTCTCAAGATCTGATGGCAACACCGAGGATGCTTTCGCTCGCTTACTAGCCTGAATTCGGGGCGCTGTAACATCGCGAAAGACGAGTGTGAACCAGCAAGATTCTGAGTCTCGAGGTTCATTGATACGGGCCCGGGCTGCGCGTCTGAAAGAGTCAGTGTTTTCAAGCGTATCCACTTTTACGAGGTCTTCGAAACGATAGGATATGTTTTTCGAGCCAGCTTGCCACTGAAGCGCACTGTTATCAGTGCTTAGAAGCAAAGCACAGTGCTGCTTTTTGCTACCTCTACCAAACAATTCAAAGTGCATGCCAGTCTTAAGTTTCCTAATAAACAAACATGTCTCTGGATAGTCGTCGTGTGGTTCTTCACCAGGAGCGTACTTTATCGATGAGCTTTTGCGAGTAATGACATCATGTATATTCCCAGCCATATTTGTCATAGCCTCACCCACGGTGCCAGCTGCTTCCTCGACAGCATGTGCAGCCGCATCAACTGTTTCACCTACAGCTTTGACATATTCCTCTGCTTCCCGTTGAATAAAGTTCACGCCTGAATGAAATCCTTCGTCGAGTTTATTTAAAAAAGATTCGTGGTGGCCTCCAACACCCCGATCATTGATGGTTCTTGCAATAATAGGATCATATTGCTGAAATAGACCGCGTGGGCCATCAACTGGGTCACTAGGTCGCAAGCTGTGCACTTTTATAGGCGGCAGCTGTCCAAGAAAAGCTGCGTTTGCCTTGGTGACAACAGTTTTACTCTTGAACTTAGCTCTTGGATTAGTGTCATGAGTGCTGATTATCCCGGCCATCAGAGGAACCAATCTCCTCGAGTGCCAACTAGATAGAAGACTTCGAAGTATTTACTTAGAATTTAACAATAAAAAGTCCTAAGCCCTGCATCATTTTCAAATGGGGTTGAATTCTGGAGCTGCCTACAGTACAGTATGCTCACTTAACTTGCTTGCTTGGTCCGATTCCAATCAATCACACTTAATGATAATCTATCTGGCAGTAATAGCAGCAATAGTTGCATCACAATCCCACTAGTATTCCAGTGTCGGTTCCCTTCTTGGCTGCTCCTCTTTCATCTTTTCTTCCAATGCTTCATGCGTTGTTGTTGCATTCTTGCTCGGCCGTTGCTTCTCGTGTTCTCGTGCTCCGTTTCGGAAGGATGTGATAAATACAGGGGAGGAGATAAACTCATATATATGGACTCTTCGAAGAAGCCTGCTGGAAGATGCTTTGGACATGTACTTATGTGCCATCGAAGGTTGTTTGTTTCACATTTCTAACGGTGCTAGGATAAGTCAACAGGTGGCAAGCAGAAAAGTCAAAGGAACATGGCATTGTATGCGAGTGCTCCAGGTCCGCGGGTGCCTCTTTATCGGACGGGGAGCTATCAGACCAACGTTCCGGCTAATGCTAGCCTCTTTGAGAGCGCATCGCAAGGCAACAAGTCAGGTGCCGAGGCGGCACTCAAGCAGGGTGCCAAGGCCTTGGGCTATTTTGAGGGAAGCACAGCAGCCCACTCAGCGTGCGAAGCAAATGCGCCTGGTCTTGTTGAATTATTGATGGCATCTTACGTTGCTGATGTAAAGGCTGCAGGAGGAGATGATGACGAGGCTACGGCCGTGTCCGACTTTTTGAACGCGCGCACCGACGCGAATCAAACGACTCTTCTTGCTGCTGCATCTGGCGCTGGCGCGAAGGTAGTCATCCTGTTTTCACACGAAATCGATAGCATTCACCACAATTATGCATAGCGAGAGGCACAGGTAAACGGGCTAATAATATTCTTTGATTGTACTACAGGAGGTGATGGCACTCCTCTTGGCGAAAGGTGCGACTGCCACGGACGCGAACAGTTTTGGCAGCACTTGTTTGCACATGGCTGCTCGAGCCCCGCAGCAAGCTTCCGCATGCGTGGCACTCTTGCTAGCGCACGGTGCCGGAGAGTCAGTGCAAGTCGCGAACAACCGCGGCAGCTCACCCTTGCACTTCGCTGCGTTTGCCAAGCCCGAATCCGAAGCCGTCGCCACGGTACTCCTTTGCGCACGCGCACATGTATCTCTGTATCTTGAGAGAATAGAGAGTCTCGATTTTTTAAAGCCTTCCTTTCGTTTCAAACCATCCTAATCTCATATATTAATCACACCGTAATGGTGCCACACTCCCTGTCCTTTCTTGATTCATTCATTTTCGATTTATTTTCGCAGGTGAAAGCACTCGCGGCAGTAGGGGCCGATCCCAACGCTGCCGACCTCGAAGGCTCCACCCCGCTCTTTGCCGCGGCCAACCTCAAGTCGGCATCCCTTGTGACGGCGCTTTTGGAGGCCGGCGCTGACCCTCGGCGCGCTGACTTCAACGGCCGCACTCCGGTGAGTAATCTATGGATACCATGCTATGCTTTCACACATTTTTTGATATCGAAGGCCAGAAAGTGGAAGCGCTGGGTCTCAAGACGACACTTAACAGATCAGAGCACGTATAGCTCCATCATGCCATCATAACGCTTTTTCCATCATTAAGTCCTGATTATTACTACTAAGCTCCATCTTTCACTTGTGCTTCACCTATTCCTATCCTCATGTGTTCTCGTTTAAGGTTGATTTGGCCGAGACTTTGGTTGGAACGAGCCCAAGCAAACAGGACTCGGAAATTCTTGCTCTCCTGCGGGGCGCTGGCAACGAAAGCAAAGTCTTTAAGGTGCCCGTATCATAGCGAACGTTAGCTCTAAGTATGATTCTATTTATCTATATTTTGCTGTAGCGACGCCGCAAATCTGGTCCTATTTTTGATTTATTCTATCGGTAGACGTATGGCTGAAATGGGCCTTCTGGAAGCCTGATCCAATTGTAGATAGAATATAGCTGTTATCTATTATTCCGGGAGGACCGAAGTAGGCCTAAGCCTGCTTCTGCGCTTCCCTGTCACCTGTCTCTGCCTCGAATAAAATTATTACTGGTTTGATAAGGAAAACAATAATATTTGGTTTTGGAAGATACCATCTACTACCTTGAGGTGTCCGGGTCATAGCCATAGTCATCATAGTCCATGGCATTTACATTTTATTCTACTCCTTACTCCCTACTCCTACTCCTACTCCCCTACTCCCCATCCCCAGACCCCCAAGGTATTTGTACATTTTCAGTCGAGTATGATAAACGCAATTAAACGGCTCAGCAGTCACCTCCCGGGTGTTTGGTGGCGAATTTCCTTTTCTAGAATAGTGAATAGCTCGTAGATCTGATGTCTAGTGGTTGCTGCTACTGGTAGTTTTTTATAAAGAAGCGCGACAGCGCGGCGTTTGGTTCTGCATTGGCCATAGGCAACAGGCTGCTGGACATCCCTCTATATCCCAGGAAGCTAGCCAGATACATCCATAGATAGATCACAAACCTAGACCTACAATCTAAGCACCAAGTACCTAAGTACCATAGTACCATAGACTTGAGACTACTACTTGATGGAAAAGTGATAAACTGTCCACTACCCTGTATCCAGCTCTTGCACTGTACTGTATAGATGTGTAGATCCTCCCTGTACGTGAATACGGCAGTTGAAACTAAACGCAAAAATGGACTTTCCGGGGAATACCTACGATGGTTTCACGGCCAGAGGAGGGCGGGGACAGGTAGTGCACCAACTTCTGCCCATCTAATGATAGTTTTTACGGCATGTTCCTATGAGTCGAGTCATTACATTAATGCTTCATCGCTGCTAGTCACCCTTCTTCTTCCATCAGCGTCCACCAGGCGGTGGCTCCAACATTTCGTTCGGCGGCCCTGTGCGCGAGGGCGAGTACCATGTTGACGAAAAGCAGTCCTCGAACCCGTAAGTCACATCAAATTAAATCTAGTTTTGATTGTCAGCGTTTCTTGCGCCATCAACTTCGCCCTGTGAAAAAAAAGAAGAGCAATGCTCTTGACGCGGTCTCGCACTCCACTGGTTAAGAGGTTTTCTTATAAATCTACGACCCATAACACACACTCGCACAGGTACGCCGCGACGTTTTCGGGAAAAGAAAACGACCTCGCTCAGGGCACAGGTCGAGTTGGTTACGTGCCGCCGCCCATGAGTCGCCGTGACCCTGGTTATGGCGCGCCACCTCCACAACAATTGCCGCAGCATCTGCAACAGCAACAGCAACAGCAGCCAATTTACCCAGGTGGAGGTGGTGCGATGCCGTCTTCCCGGCATGGAAACTCTCCACAGCAGCAGCAGCAGCAGCAGCAGTTCTCCCTGCCGAGCTTTCGCGACCCGCCCAACAACAACTTTCAGTTGCACGCGCCGTCGCAGCCGAGCCAGCGCGGTGGAGTGCCCATGGTCGGTGGCTTCAACGGTGGAATTGGAGGCGGTGGTGGCGGTGGAGGTGTAGGTAGTAGCGAACACCAAGCCGTAGGTGCTGGCGCCAAGCCTTCTCTGTTTCTGGCGACGGGGCGGCCCGGAGCTACCGCAGGTGGCGGTTCGTCCGGTGCTGTAACCCGCCGCGACGAGGCAAGTGAGCTTGTTTTCGTTTCCAGCCTTTCGTCACTTCAATACACCACTTCTCACTCATGGGTTTGTGCATGTGTCGTAGCTGGTGCATTTTTGTGTCTTATGTCGATGATTTCAACTGCAACAGGTGTGGGAGCAAAAGCGCCAAAAGTTCCTGGCCAAGCAGCGCGAGCGACAGAGTTCTAGTAGCAGCAGTAGTGCTCCTCCGCCGCAGCAGCAGTATCAACAGCCGCCGCAGCAGCAACAGCAATACCAGCAGCAGCCGCCTCCACAACAGCAACAGCAGTATCAACAGCCGCCGCCGCAGCAACAACCATACCAACAGCAGCAGCCGCCGCCAAGCACATATGAGCCGCCTCCGAGCTTTCGGCCCGAAGCCATGCCGTCGTTTGGGCAGCCACCCCCTTCCGGTGGAGGAAACTTCTCCCACAGTGCGCTGGCGGCCGCGTCGGGCCCCCCATCTCCGCTGGCTCAACTCGTCTCCGGGGGCCGCGGCAACTACGGCGGCAGTGGCGGCGGCGGCAGCGGCAACGGTGGTGGTGGCGTTGGAGGCATCTTCAACGACAACAGCAGCGGCAGCAACAGCAACAACGGTGGCACGTACATTGGGGGGAGCCCTCCGAGGCGGAGCGGCCGCAACGGGAGCGACAACGGGCCTTATGGCAATGGCGCTTTCGACGGAAATGGCCCACCTAGTAACAACATGAATTACAGCAATGGGCCAGTGGTGCCTCCGCTAGGCTTAGGCAACGTGAGTGGGGGCATGGCAAACTTAAACCTGGGTGTTGGCGGTGCTGGCAACAACAACAACAACAACAGTGGCCTTGGCTTGCCGTCTCCTGCGGCTGGAGCTCGCCCCAGCAGCGGCCGCCGCTCTGCCAACACGGGCCAGGCCATTGCTTACAGCGGCGGCGGTGCTGGTGGCGGTGGGGGTCACAGTCAGATGTTCGGTGCTCCGCCTATCAATAGCCATCGCGGCGGTGGCGGTGCTGCTGTGGGCGGCCCGGGTCAAATGTTCGGCGCGGCACCGCCTGGCAACGGCTATCCTGGTGGTGGTGTCGGCGGTGGTCCCGGTCAAATGTTCGGGGCACCCTCGATGAACAGCCACCGAGGTGGTGGTGGTCCTGGTCAGATCTTTGGTGCCCCACCTGTCAGCAGTCGCCCAGGAGGCGGCGCAGCGCCCATGCCGTCAGGCCGAAGGGGCCTCACCTCAGGGGGCGGCGCGAGCCAAATCTCGTTCGGCTAAATGCCAAATGCGCGAACTAAGTTCAGCTGGATCAGAAGAACGATTGCTAGGCGAAACAGGTCCCTCCCAAGTGGCTATTGTGTAATTGTATCACTTCAGGATTTCCTTGGAAATGGGGAATGCGGATACTAGATTACTAGTTAGTAGTTACTAGCGCTAAAGTGCCGCAGCGTCGCAGCCATGAAATATGAAATGGCACCTGGATGCGGATTGCGGATTGCTGGATTCTAAATTACTTGTAATAAGTAATTGCACTAACATAAACTACTACTATTACTTCTATATTTACACTTGCGCATGCGCAAAAGGGAATTCGATCCTCTCGTTCTCGTTCTCTACCTCTAGCAGTTTATCAAAAACAAAAAAGACAAAAGACCGAGAAAAAGAATAAGGAATGGCGATATCGCCAATGAAGTTCATAAAAACCGATGCAGTCGCCGGGTGCTTGAGTGAAGGTTCCCAATTTTCTAGAAATCACCACCACCCGCTTGCCATAGCATTCTGACCATGGGTGCTGGAATCAGGGCCGATGTAAAAAGCAAGCAAATCGTCTGCCACTTCATAGCAACACGGATCCGCCGCGAGGCTAGCTGCGTCCCGCGCCGCCCATGGCCCCTACGGACAAGCAATGTTAACGCCATGCACGCGAAGCCACGAACGAAGAAGAAAAGAAGAAGAAGAAGGTTAAAAAATAAAAAATATAGAGTCGTCGGGCAGTGCCCGCTCGAAAATGGTATGCACGAAGTTTCATCCGGCAATGAAGCCTATTCGTGGCATGATGGTGGTAATGAGTAATGATGATAGCAAATGTGTGTGCTGCTGCACAGTAGGAGTCCATACCTGCCCTCCGTGCGCGAAATGCGCGCGGCAGCGGTCGCGCAGTGCTTCTCGCCTCGATTCCGTAACCCCCGCCAACTGGCGCGCGAGCTGCACCGATGCCTTTTCCACGGCTGCATCGCCCCGCATCCCGCAATGCTCCGTGAGCACGGTGAAAGTGGCGGGGAACCACGCGCGGCAAGCTGCGCCGCATACCTGAAAGAAATAAACACACACGCCAGAGGTTTACCAAGGAATGAAGAGAAAATTGGAGGGTAGAAGTTTGAGACAATTCATGTGTACAAAGAAATTATCAACACCATTATGAATAGCAACGATGGAATAATATTAATGCAACATCTAGAAATGGGATCATAATTCGCGCAAATTGACCTGTCCATCGCTGTGATTGCTAGTTGGGCTTTTGCCTGAGATCTCGAATAAATCTTCAATGTGTGCTTGCGCAGCACGAGTGCCCTCCACCGAAAGCTCAACTAGTAATCCGTTCAGCCGAAAGGGCCTGACAACAAAGGATCGCGTTTAAGCTGCTTCAAACGCTTGAATGGCATGAAAAGCTCTGAGACGTAGCAGTAATTGAGGATGCTAGTCTGTACGAAGATAATTCTACTCTTGCATCGTTTTCCATTTGAGGAAATGATTACTTTTCGGGGCTGGCGATTTCGAGGCGATGAACCACTTCATCCGTCACAAAAGGGACAGGCCAGAAGTGCTCTGGACAGACTTCTTTTAGTGTGCCTTGTTCTGCGCCAGTTCCCGTTAGAAAAACAAAGCGGTCACTGAATTGGGCAGCAGTCGAGGGGTTATCAGGTTGGCTCATGGGTTCAGCGCCTAAACACCAAGTTGCGAACAATGCTAGCCTTAAAAACCAACGAAGAGACGGTCTGCGACAGCGGCGCATCCTAAGATTAGATTGGTACATGTTTCTAGATTGAGATGCCTGAGTGATGCTTGGTCAAATGATAGCGTAGGGGCTGATTGCTTGTTGTAATTAGGGAACTTTTTTTATGGCTGCAAATGAACGCATCCAATTGATTTCCTTGCGAGCTCAGATTAATCAGGACAGTGAGCAAAATCCTCGCTAGAATGCACAGTAAGATAGGTGAGCTTAGTAGGACAGAGTAGGATAAATTGTCCTAATGACTAACAACGCTAGCTACTTAGCTAGCTGGCATAGCTACTATGCGTGAGGCGTGAGGCGTCGTTTGAAACCATAATAAGGGAAAAACCTTCGAAACATCATGACATTCCACAGATTCACCAGATTCAGTTCGTCGCAAAGATGTTCCATTTCTTCGGATGTCCGAAATCTGTCGTTCCACATCATCCACCCAAATAATTCACCAGCTTTCTTTCTCTGCAATAAATTTTAACACGTCGACACTATCGACGCACCCTCCGTTGTTCTGAAAAAAAATCCCAGCTTGCGAGGCCGACTCCATCCCAGGCCATGGTGAAAGTATCAACACTTTTGGTTGCTTCATTGGCTGGCGAAGCCTCAAGGGTGGCGCTTGCGTCTTCCCACGCGGATTCGCCTGTCGGGTGGAGCAAGCTGAGCCGCATGGCAGCGCGAGCAGTAGACAAAACCAGCGGTTTGATTCCAGGGCGAAGTGGCGGCAAAACCAAAGATTCTGAAAAGGGTGCTTTGCTGAAGTCCCTTCAAGATCTGGTACGGTGGCTGCTGCTTGATTGTGTGCTTTTCTTGTTTGTGAAAAGACCTACTTCGAAAATGCGTTAAACTGATGAAAAGATCGTTTTAGAAGATTGAGAATACTTGCAACCTTTTCCTCATTTTTTTTTTCGCGCCATCGCCTCACACTAAGCTCTTCATTATTTTTGAAGGCGGTCATGGTGGCCGTCAACCACTTGCGAGCCGCGCTCAAGGGCAGCGGCAGCAGCAGCGAGTTCAAAGAAACCACGACCCACGGTGGCGCTGGTGGCGTGCGGCTCTCCGACGTGCTCGGCTGCGACGAAGCGAAAGGCGAGCTCGAGCAAGTGCTTGATTTCGTGGCCCACCCGGACAAGTTCACCGCCCTGGGCGCCACCATTCCCAAGGGCATTCTCTTGGTGGGGCCACCGGGCTGCGGCAAGACCTTAATCGCCAAAGCAGTGGCCGGCGAAGCAGGCGTGCCGTTCATCTCGCTCTCAGGCAGCGACTTCAAAGGAGAGTACGCCGGCGTGGGCACCGCCAAAGTGAAGCGGTTGTTTGCGGCCGCGCGGAAACATGAAAAGTGCATTATTTTCATCGACGAAATCGACACGCTGGGGCGGAGGCGCAGCGGCGGCGACTCGGCGCTTGCCATGGACTCCGAGTCCACGCTCAACCAGCTCCTCGTGGAGATGGACGGCTTCGACCAGAAGTCCACCTCAAAACCTGCTCGCCGCTCATTCAGCACCTGGCTGGGCAAGAGTGGCAGCAGCGGTAGCGGCAGAGGCAGCGGCGGTAGGGGTGGCAGCGGGATTTTGGTGCTCGCTGGCACGAACCGTCGCGACATGTTGGACCCAGCCCTCCTGCGCGCGGGGCGCTTCGACCGGGTCGTGAACATCGACCCGCCGGACGTGCATGGCCGCGCCCAGCTTTTTGACCGCTACATGCAGACTTTGCCCTTGGCCAAATTTGACGACAACAAGAGCAATGGCGAACACGACGGCACAGGCCAGTGGAGCGCCAGCGGCGACAGCACCACCGGCAGCACAGCAGCAGCCAACGCGACAGAAGCTGCAAACCAGAACCGCGCTCGCTTTGCTACGGCTGTAGCCCAGATGACGCCTGGGTTTACGGGCGCGCAGGCAGCTACGCTTTGCAACGAGGTGAATATATATACATATACGAGGTGAATATTACATTCCTTTGAGGCCCTCGCGTGAGCGGCTGAGCAACTTGGAGATTATTTTTTCTATTTTTTCATGTTTTATCTGCCACATATCCCATTATATTGATATTCTTGTGCAATTGCTTTCATGTGCTTGTTGCATTTAGGCAGCGCTCCGGGCAGCCCTTGACACATCCCATGGCGAAATGAGCCCAACAGCATCCGGAAGTCAACAGCCCCAGGAGGATCTCGCCCCCAATGTGCAAGTGACTCTACAGCACTTCAGTGACGCACTCGACCGAATGGTGATGGATACAAGGCGATATGATAAAATAATTGCGGAGATGTCCTTGTGCAGCCATAGAATTTGCTAGAAATAATCTTCTTCGCTTGTAAACACCACCACAACACCATTCCGGTAGGTGGGCGGCTTAGAGCGGCCGGGGCATTTCGTGCCTCGCCCAGAGTTGCACCGCACTTCCGTCCACGAAGCAGGCCACGTGCTGGTGGCGTGGCACAGCACCCATGCCGCAGCCCCCATCAAAGTTTCGGTGGTGTCGCGGGGCCACACCAATGGGTTCGCGCAAACCCAAGACCTGGAAAAGTCGCACCAGGGCGAAGCGGAGCTCTTGGACCGCCTGGCGGTGCTCTTGGCGGGGCGCGTGGCCGAAGAGCTGGTGCTGGGAGACCCGTCGACAGGGGCTTCCAACGACCTCGAGCGTGCTACTGAACTTGCCTACGAAATGGTGCGTATTGCACGTGTCTATGGATTCGTCTAAAAGATTTGAAAATATTCGCTGAGGCACTACTGCAACGCTTTGAGAGAGCACCCAAAATGAGATCTAGAATAAATGCTCGCTATAAAGTCGCTGTCTCTGAATTCTTCTTCAATTCTCACGATATGTGACAACATTCCAGGTCAGCAAATTGGGCTACTCGAAGAAAGTTGGCCTGCTATCGGTGGGGTTTGACCAGCGGCGCGGAAGCCAGTCGATGCGGGCTCAAGTCTCCGACGCCACCGCTCAGCTGGTGGATTCCGAAGTGCGTGCGCTCATGGGCCGTGCCTACAACACCTGCCGCCGCCTGCTGCAACAACACCAACCCATTCTCGAAGCCTTTGCCAACGCCCTCTTGGCGAAAGAAGTGCTGCTGGCGGACGACATTCAACGCCTGCTCGGGGACAGACCTCTGGCAGCGCAGCAAATCGCAGCACTCTATGACCGTGCCACTGCTACCACAACTACCAACTCATCACCAGAAGAAGGCTCATCAGCGACTACGGGTGGTAGTGCTCTTGTGGCGGCCTCGGCTGCAACGCCGCGCTACAACAAGAACGACAACAAGAAGACGACGATGCATTACCAACGAGGCCGGCCTGCCAGCAGGAGCATCAGGGGAAACAACGCATTCTCAAGTGGCTCGCGCAACATGTCTCCGCAGCCGGAACTGCCAGCTGCAGTGCAAGCTGTGAATGCCGCCCTTTTGATGGAAGAACAGGGGAAAGGTTCGTCTTCGTGCAATCGTGCTTCAATTAATACGCAGCACAGCAGCAGCAGCAGTAGCGCACTTCGCCAGTCATCGCAGTCAGAGTCGATTACAGTGGCAAAATCCGAAACTCCAAGACATGCCTCCTCAACAGCGGTGGTATCATCGCCACTGACCTGGGCAGCGAATTGTGGGCGCGCCCTGCAGCCAATAGTTGAGCGCTTCGGTGGCATGGGCGCGGCCATGGCGGTTGCTGCGGCTTGCCACTATTTGCGGGGCGTCGTGTAAATATCAAAATAAGTCGCTGCACTAATTATGAAGCGACGTGTACATAAAAGAAATCCAAGATCGACATGCGTGCTTCGGGACAAGTGCTGAATTTGTTGTCAAACATGTGGACAACGCCAGCTGCTCGCAGCGAGCAAGCAAACCCACTAGACCAAGCACTCGCGTTGGACGCACGCTCCTCGAAAAAGGAATGTATATATAGACAGCAGGCGCACAGCAGCTGCCAAAATTATCAAAGCTCCCACCTAATCAACAAGTATCGCGATGTACGATACGTGGCACCTAAAAAGTTTGCCATATGGCATAAATGGTAAGCGGAGTATCCGTATAATTTGCAATAATTACCCAGTACCCACTATCTGATAACAAATTTGTACCTAATACTTATACTTGAACGGTACTAAACGGGAAGTATTATATGGGATTACTTCGTTAGGCTGTAGGCCGGATTTTAAGACGGAGGAGCAGTGAAGCAGCGAGCAACAGAAGCAAGGCCTACGGTGCCTGGGCGCCTGGGCGTAAGTGGACCCTGACTTGGATTTCGGCCTAGAGAGCCTAGGTAGGGCCCGGATATCTATATCTATAGCTATAGCATACATACTATCGTAAATATTACGTAAATAGTAAATATAGTATAAGTATAAGTAGTAATAGTATTTGAAGTGCTGGTGCTTATGCGATAAATTTCTGACAAATAGGGTTAATACGCACGCGAGCTTCCGTTCTATGTAACGGCCCTTGCTTGGTATAATATATGATTTATGCCCTTCTTATGCCTTTGCGTCCTTCGTTTCTTTCCCTCGTAAAGTTTGAAAGTAGGCGTTTCGCGCAGTTGCGAGTTCCTTGGCGCCCTGGTCGGAAGTAGCATCGGTCCAAAGGCAGCCCGTGTTCAGCACCACGCTGTCTCCAAACCACTCGCTCCATTTGCTTTCAGCGTCCGCAATGTAGGCCTTTGCGCCGAGGAAACAAGCGTTGGAGAGATGCACGAGAGTGAGGATGCAGACGCGTGTGAGTGCATGTGGATGAATGGGTGATTGTTTGACGAGCTGTATGAGGGGCGAGGGAGCTGGAGGACAACGACACACCCTTGGTTTCCAATATCACAGCATAAATTCGCAGGAAAAAAACACACGCACCGTTGGCGCATCGGAAGTTTTGGAATCCGAGTAGTCCGACGCAGTGCCCAAAAAGCGCTCCATGGGCTCGTCGTACATGAAAAAGTACAGCTTGCCGTCGATCACTTTCCACACGTCCGGGTCCGCTGAGGGCCCTAAGCTCGACGCGCTCCACTGTGCTTCTTCCCCGATGCCCCAGCTGCAAAACCCGCCGTTTTGCGGTAAGTACGACGTCGGAGAGGCCTCGAAGAGTTTTAAATTTCTAAGCAGAACAAGCACATACCATTAGCTAGACTCACGCGAACGAGGAAGGCAAAATAAGTAAAAAACAGTGGCAATGTCCGGAGGTGAAAACTGCGCGCGCATCTAGCGTAGGCGGAGAAGTAAATGCCTGCCCTTTCTCGCTGCCCATAAATAGCATCAACAACTAAAACTTAATAATCAGGAATAATCTTTGGATCTTTTGTAATATCCTCACGTTTGATCCTTGAAGTAAAACGAGTATCCTTCGTAAGTGGTGCTGTAGGAAGAGGAGCCCGCTACCTTGTCACCGGGACCGTCACCCCTCGAGAAATATGACACCTAAATCAATACAAATATAAAAGCATAAAGTAAATTCATGGTGATGGCGAAGTTATTGCAGAGGAATAGAACCTAGTGCGTATAGTTAAATAAATCCTGATCAGACATTCTAGAAAGCTACAGGTCAGTAGTGTAAGGGCGTGCACACAGTCTACTCAAGTGAATGATACCAAATCGACGCCGCCAAGGACAGGACCAAGCGTGCCATCAATGCAGCCTGAATAATCAGTGCTCGTGCTGTCTTTCTGTTGTAGCGCCCCGTTGCTTAAAAGAATCGAACTCGGAGCCTTCTCGTTTGTTGGGGCAGGCGCTGTGCGATGCGCTGCGACCGCTGCGACGGCACTTAAAGCAAGCACCGCGAGCACCGCCTGAGGCCATCGTGAGAGACCAGCTGTCGAAGGTGCCACTTCGCCCTCTGCTAGTGGAACTGCTTCATACTGAGCCTTCATTTATAACTGCGCCCAAAGCCCTCCTGGGCCAAATGTTCACGACTTTCAGCTTTCGGGTTGGTTATTGGATGGCAGAGAGCCGTTGCAAAGACGGTCAGATGGACTTTTTGTCTGTTGTCGGGTGTCGAGTGTCGAGAGCTCGTTTGGTTTGGTCCGTTTCTGGTTGCGGTTGCTCTTCAGTTGCTGAGTGCGACGAAGTATATCACGCCAGCAAGCAGCGAGGTGTGGAACGACGACCTTTATTAAACAGGTGGAGTAGCAGCATGGGCCGCATGAGACAGGTAGGAAAGTGATGCGCCGGGTACGGGGGGAACCGCAGTTAGCAGTTAGGCGCTGAGCCGAGATGAGAATTATCCATTATCCAAGAAGCTGGACCCAGAGTTCCAGAGTTCGCCAAAGCCGAAAGCCGCCACTGCCACTATCTCCATTTGCTTGTCCATTCCCGCCACTTAAGTCATTCTCCCTTAAACTTGAACTTTAAGAATTAAGAAGGGGGGGGGATTTAGATTTAGATCTAGCCCCGACGAATGTTGGTTCTGGTTCTGTACAGTAACAGTAAACAGTAAACTAGTGCACAATGAACATGGACTTAAATCAACTCGAAATATCAATACAGATATATAAGAGCATAACCAAGCCGTGGGGATTCGAGAGGGGTGAATAACACGAGCAAAGCCACTTGATTCATAGCGGGAAGTGCCTACCCTCAGCCTTAGCACTTAGCATAATCCCTCAGGGAAGGGGGTTGGCGTCAAGAATTGACGCCTCGAACGTGATGAAGAGGTGAAAATTGCACGACGGGCAATTCTTGACGCAGCATCCACCGCACGGGCTTGTAGTCGCGTCGCCTTGAAGTGTAACGCGGCACGCCTTTCCGCTAACACGTTTAAATTAACTCCGTACATGAGTCT
>Ga0307982_1000718_pt1 | contig 26373 bp, 21 predicted proteins | sample OrgLakmetagen989_FD_201847 | JGI IMG/M metagenome (GOLD analysis project Ga0307982, IMG submission 201847) | Saline water microbial communities from Organic Lake, Antarctica - #989 | ecosystem: Environmental > Aquatic > Non-marine Saline and Alkaline > Saline | place: Antarctica: Organic Lake...
GCAATATTCTCACCAATCATTTCACCCTCTCTATCTTTATCAGTTGCTATTAAAATTTCTTTTGATTTTTTAGCTTGTGCTTGTAAAGATTTTACTATTTGATGTTTATCATCCAATATTTCATATGTTGGTGTAAAATTATTTTTTATATCAATTCCTAATTTTTTTTTTGGTAAATCCATAATATGACCAACAGACGCCATTACTATATAATTTGATCCTAAATATGCTTGAATTTTTTTAATTTTACCAGGCGATTCAACAATAACTAATATTTTTGCCATTTGATTTATATATTATAATTAGACTTTGTTTTTATTATTTATTTAATTCAATTATTTTATAATATTTGAATTAAAAATCAAAAAGATCTTTTTTATCAGGTTTATTATTACATCCATAAATAAATATATTCATATTTTCTTTTTTAAAAATAGTTTTAATTATATTATTTAGATCTTCTTTTGTTATTTGATTATATCTTTTTTTTACCTTCGAATAAGTATAATCTTTAGAATTATGAAATAATTCGATTAAACCGTAATATTGAGATATATTATTTGGTGTTTGTAATGATAGTGCATAATTTGTATTTTGTATATTTTTTGCTTTAATTAATTCATTATCTGTTATACCATTTTGTTTTAAATTATGTAATTCTTCTAAAATACTATTTATTGCTAATAATAGTTTTTTATTATCAACACCTATATGAATCATAAATAAACCCTCTTTTAAAAATGACATATTTGAAGCATAACTAAAATATGTTATTCCATGACGATTACGTAATAAATTAAATAAACGACTACTTGAACCGGATGATAATATATGTTCTAATAATGTTATTTTTTCATTATTAGAACTGAATTTATCAAAACTTTTAAATACGATCATTAAATTTGTTTGATTTAGATCATTTTTATGTTTATAAAAAATTCCATTTTGTTTATGTTTAATTTGTTTATTAATTTTTAAATCTAATGTAGTTTTTTTATAAGGATATCGATTAACTATTTTTTCAATTAATTTAATATGATCATTCTTATAATCACCAATTAAACTAATTATAGAATTATTTGGAGTATAATATTTTTCTCTAAAAGATTTTAACTTTTGTTTATTTAATGATTTTATACTTTCTTCAGTTCCTAAAATATTTCGGGATAAATTTGAATTAGAAAATATATGATTATGGACTATATTATATAAAATATCTACATTATCGTCTTGACTCATTTTATATTCTTCTAATACTACATTTCTTTCTGAACTTATTGTTTCGTTTGTAAATGTTGGATTAAAAAATATATCTAATATTATTTTTATAAATAACTCTAAATGTTCAATATGTCCATAAATATAATAATAAGTATATTCATATGATGTTCCAGCATTATATGAAGCTCCAACACTATCTAATTTTTCAGCTATTTTATCATAAGTTAAATTTTTAGTACCTTTAAACATCATATGTTCTAAAAAATGAGCTATTCCATGATTATCTTTTGTTTCGTATCTTGAACCAATATTAACAAATATACCAATTGAAACTAAATCCGATTTAACGGGTAATGAAATTAATTTCATTTTATTTTTAAAAATAGTTTCTTTTATTTTATAATCTTTCATTCTAATATAAATAAACAAATAATAAAAAAATAATTAAAATATAAAGATTTTAATTATTTATTAAATTATAAAATATGGGAGTTGTTGAATTATATTTAGATAATAATAAATATTTTATATCAACAGGTGCATTAAAAAAATATAATAATTTAGAACTTTCCAAGGTTGTATTAAATAATTTTAAATCAGAATATTTTAAATATAATGGTTCAAAAGTTTGTGTATTCTTAAAAAAAGAATCTTTTGAAATTATATTAGATTTTTTAAGAGGTTATCCCATTGATCAACAAAATAGTTTTTTAAAATATGCTAAATTTGATGCCCGTCGAATTAATTTTATGGAATTATATAATAAACTTAATTCTTTACTAATTGAATCAATTAAACATAATAAATTACAAAGAAGAATATCATCAAGAAATAGTAGTGAAGAAGTATATTCAGATGTTATTGGTATATTTTAAATTAAAAATTTGATTTTTTTATATTATACTTAAATAAATATATTATAAAATATTATAAATAAAACTATGGCTGATCTCTCACAATTTATTCAAGTTACGATTGATAATGAAGAAAAAAATAAAAGAATATTAACTAATGTAATTAAAATGCTCACTAATAGAAAACTATTAAATGAAACTAATATTGATAAACATATTGAATCAATTTTAAAACAACAAACTGATACAAATGTTTATTTAGTTAATTTAGATAATCCTGTTTCTGGATTAGATGAAACTAATAATAAAAAATTTTATATTAAACTTCTTAATCAAAAAATTACTACTATTAATAAAACTTCGGGTATTTTAGATTTTTTACTTAAATATGATAAATTCCCAACAATGGTTATTGTTAAAGAATATAGTAAAAAAGCTTATTTACAAATGACTACGATTTATACTAATTCTGAACTATTTTTAGAAAATGAATTAATGATTAATATTGTTGATCATATTTTAGTTCCAAAACATGAAGTTCTTCAAAATATTTCTACAGAAGAATTTTTAAAGCAATATAAATGTAAAAAAAAATCTAATTTACCTAAATTATTAGTTAATGATCCTATCGCTAAATATTATAAAATGAAAGTAGGTGATATATGTCGTATTACAAGAGCTTCTGAATTATCTGGCTTCGAATATTTTTATAGACTCGTTGTTAGAGCTAAATAATTCTATTTTAATTATTTTTATTATTAAAAATAATTAAAAATATAATTAAAAATGGGTTCTCGAATCATCAAATACTTTATTATAATTATTTTTATTATTTATTTTATCATCCTCGAATGGACGAATAAATTTTTTCTTATCGTGTTTTCTATAATTCTTATAAATATCTAATTCACTATTTAAACGATTCGATAAATTCTTATTTAATTGATCTTTTAAACATTCATTCGCATTTTTTTGAGGCTCCTGTTTAGTTATTTGTTCATGTTTGATTTGTTCAAATTGTTCTTGTTCGAATTGTTTTTGTTTGATTTGTTCAAATTGTTCTTGTTCGAATTGTTTTTGTTCGATTTGTTTTTGTTCGATTTGTTTTTGTTCGATTTGTTTTTGTTTGATTTGTTCTTGATGATTTTGTTCATTATGAATTGTATAAATAATATCATCTAACAGAGAATTATTTAATTGATTATTTTTATTAGACATTTGGCTTTTATTATTAATTTTATTTGAATTATTACGGTGATTATGAATTTTAATTTTATATAAAAGTTTTTTTTTCAAATCATTATTTGGACATTTATTTAATAAATTTACTAATTTATTAATTGGGATATTAATAGTATTCATCTAATAATATAATTTATTTTATTAATTATTTCTAAACTTATAATATAGAATATGAATAACGAAAAACTAATAATATTTGTTGTAATTTTTGTAATAGGATATCTAATTTATGATCAATCTAAACCCAAAATGGAAAACTTTGGAGTTTATTCTTTACATACACCATTAAAAACAATAAAATGGGAACAAAATGGAGAATTAATAGTTGATGGTCATCAAAATTGTAATGTTCAACCATTATTAGAATTTACTATTCCTGGTGATTTTGGTTCATTAGATAAACTAATATTAAAAACAAAAACAGTTATTCCAATAAATGTAGTTGGTGAAGTTCGTGCAGAAATAAGACTTAATAATATTAAAATTGGATGTATCAAAAGAGAACGCAAAAATAGAACTTTTGATTTAACATATTTATTACAATCAATTCATGGTAGTGAATATTTGATTCCTGGAGATCAAAATACTATAACTATTCATTCATGTACCCATTATGTGCCTATTAGAACAACTAATTCTATATTAACAATGACATATCACGTTTCTCCATAAATTTAAATAAAAAAATTGATAAAAATATTTGTTAAATGGACAATTAATAAAATAATTTAAATAAACTTAAATAACGACATAGAACTAATGACTTAATGACTTCATTAATTAAAGATGGGTTGTTCAAAATCTAAATTCGATCAAACAAAACAGATATCATTTATTGATGATACTAAAACTATAAACAAAACGACATATGTTGATGATATACTAAATAATCATAAAATGAAAAATGAAAATTTATTTAATGAATCTACTTTAATGCACATAGAATCAACATATTTGTATAGTTTATCAACTGCACGATCTTCGTCGAGATCATTATCACGATCAATTTCAAGACCATTGTCAAATAATTCTTACAAGATTAATACAAAAAGTTAGTATAAAATTTATAATTAATTTATTAATTAATTATAAATGAATCTTTTAGCATTACGTGATTATAAAGATAAAATAAGTGTATCAAAACGTCATATTTATGATATGTTCGATATATTAAAAACTGAATACGATTATAAAGAGATTGATATAAAACTCTTATTCGAAAAAAATGTTAAATATATATTATTAGAACGTTTTGATACATTACCCAAAAATATTATTATTTTAGATCATACATCAGAAATTTATAAATTTAAATTTAATTTTAAAACATCAATTACAATAATAATTGATGATATACATCACCAGGGTCGAATTAAAAAATTAAGAACATTATCATTAAAAAAAGTTAAAAATGTATTATCAACATATGGTTATTATTTTAGTAATAAATATAAATCAAATTGTGATGTTTATTTTTTCCCCCATTCAATTCGTTTTGATTGTTCATTTAATAATAAACCTATTGATAAAATATTATTATCAGGTAGATTAAATAAAGAACAATATCCAAATAGAGATTTTATTTATCAATTAAGTAAAATAAATTCAAATATTGAATATTTAAAACCAAATGTAAAATATAGAGAAAATATAAATATATTAGAAAAAGAAAATAAAATTTATGGTCAAAAATATATTAATTATTTAAATAAATATCGATGTTGCTTTTGTTGTGATGCTAATAAAGATAGACCTTATATTGTTGCAAAACATTTTGAAATATTATCATCAGGATCTTTATTATTAACATGTAATGAAAATACAAAAGAATATTTTAAAATATTAGGATTAAAAGATAATGAACATTATTTATCTTGTGATTCAACTAATCAAGAACAAAAAATTAATTATATTTTAGATCCTAAAAATAGAACTTTAATTGATACTATTAGAAAAAATGGTTATTTATATGCAAAAAAATATCATAATTATAAATCGAGATGTGAATATTTAAATAAAGTAATTGTAGAAGATTTTACATCAAGAGAAGAATTTATAAATAATGATACAAAATATTATTATATAAAATAAATTATAAATGAAATTATTATTATTAACAACTTATGATTATGATCAAATACAATTAGAAAACTGTAAAAAACAATATGATATATATTTTTATTTTATTAATCATTATATTAAATTAAATTTTAAAGATATTGAAATTATAATTCATAAATTATACGATCAAGGTAGATCTTCCAGAATTGTTCAACAATATAAAAATGTTAAATATCCTAAATGTGATCATTGTTTAATAATTAATAATCGTGGTGTATCTAAAAGACCCAGTATTTTTTTTGATCGTTTAAGAGAAAGTATTAGTGGTTGTATTGCAACTATATCGGCGAATAATTGTTATGTGGGTAATGAAGATGTTTTATTTTATCAAATGCCAAGTGGGAAAAGTAGAAAATATAAATGTCGTTTAATAAATTGGGCTTGTGATGAAAAATACTGTATCCCTAAACAAAATATTAATGAATTAAATATTTTAATAGATCATCCTTATTATGGTCGTGGTAGTATGAAATTAAAAGATAAAACTTTAGAAATTAGTGAAAAAATATGGAATTGGTCTCAAACAGTTCAAACAAATAAAAAAATAATAATAAAAAGATTTTGTAATGGTGGTATTGAAATATTAAATAAAGATAATTATAATAAATTAGATAATTATAAACAAAATAATGGTTTAACATTTGATAAAGCTTGTGATATTTATAATCGAACAGATATTTTTTTTGTAACACATCACGAATGTATGGGTTTAGTTGTTCTTGAATGTGCTATGAGTGGAGCTTTAATTGTTTCACCAAATACTTATATTAAAAGAGAATTATTAAAAAATGTTTATCATAAAATATGTGATACACTTGAAGATGAACAATTAGATAATTGTTTAAAATTAATTGATCATCAAAAAGCACTAAATCGAGTACATTCATTTACATGGCAAAACTCAACAAATATTATAATGGATACTTTTATAAATTGGAATAAATATAAATCTAATCGTGTATGGAACAATAACCATAAAAAAATTAATTAATTAAAAATTTTTAATTAATTAAATTTCAAACTAAATTAATTTATTCAGTTTTCATACGATAACCCATAACAACTTTAAATTCTTTAACTTTTGGTTCTTTTGAAACATCAATCATTTCTTCTAAATTATCCCCTTTGAATTTTTTAGTTTCTTTATCCATTTTAATATGGACCTCTTTGACATCAGTCATACGTAAATATTTATTAACATAAGATAAAATACGTTTTACAATTGAAGCTACTTTAATAGAACTTTCTCTAAAATGTAATCTCATTGCGGGGTTTTTAGAAACCTTTGATTCATAAGACATTTCAGGACTTTCTTGTTTAATATGAGTTGATTCAATGTGCATCACAAAAGGAAAATCTTCGTGTTTTGTTGTTTTATCTTTTGTATCATAAGATTTTTTGACAGTTTTAGTTTTTTTGTCTTCATCTTTCGCACCACCTTTTAACTCTTTCATTTGTTTTGATAATCGCATACATTTTGATTTATATTTTTTGTATTTTGAAAAATTATCCATTCTATTATATTATATTATAATATAATAAAATTTATTATATTATTATATTTTATATGAATAATATTATTTCACAACAAAACTTAATTTATATAGTTATAGCTATTATAGTTTTGATTATTGTAATATGTTTTATATCTTCTTTTAATTCTGAAGAAGTTGAAGTTGTTAGTCCTATCATTGATCAATCAACAAGTGATCAATCAACAAGTGATCAATCAACCGACCAAATAATAAATAAAACATTAAATGAAAAAACAAGTATTAGTGATATGATTAAAAATAAAAAAGCCGAACACGAAGACCACGTATCAAATATTGAAGCAAATGCAATAACTGAAACATCACAATCAATACCAGATGAAGTCGCTCAATATGCAACTGTTCGAGATTCTTCTGAAACTATAATAGAAGGGATGATGAATTATGATTCATCCAATCTATTAAAATATTATTAAAATTTAAATTAATATCTTTTATTTAAAAAATATTAATTAAATATATTATCTTTTTGTTCTAATTCTTGGTGCAATACCCATACTCATCATTTCTTGGCATAATAATTTAAATGCGTATGGAATAGACACTTTTGATATTTTTGTTGTATTATTACAACCTTGACAAAAATATATATCACTTGATGTATGATAAGGTTTATTATCTTTGGGTTTTTTACGTTGTGCAAATAATCCACATTTATCACATATATATGTAGTATAAGCATCTGAACATTCCATCATTCTTTCTTTTAAGAATGTTGATATACCATAAGCTAACATTGTATCACGTTCCATTTCACCAAATCGTAAACCACCATCACGAGCTCGCCCTTCTGGTGGTTGTCTTGTTAATAATGTTCGAGGACCTCTTGAGCGAGAATGCATTTTATCATTTACCATATGTTTTAGTCTTTGATAATAAAGAGGACCAATAAAGATTTGTGATTTCATACGTTTACCTGTCATACCATTATATAAATATTCTGTTCCATTTCTATCATAACCGAATTTTTCTAAAATATCTTTCATTCCTTCTGTATCAATATCTTTAAATGGAGTTCCATCTATTTCATGACCACGTATTGCTCCAATTTTACCAAATAAACATTCTAAAAATTGTCCCATAGTCATTCGACTTGGTAGAGCGTTGGGGTTCATAATAATATCTGGTACAATTCCTTCTTTTGTAAAAGGCATATCACTTTGTGGTAATGTTAATCCAATTGTTCCTTTTTGACCATGTCTTGAACAATTACCAATCCAAACAGGTGTTTTATTTAATCGAGACATAATAATACCACTTGGTACAGAAACACAATGAACATTTCCTTTATAATAATATAAAGTTTCTTTAAAATAATCTTTATTTAATACAGTTTCATTTTCTTTTGAAATTATTATTCTATTATTTTCAATAGTTGATTTATATTGCGAATTTAAAGCGATTAATTGAACATATTCTAAATTCTTATCAAATGCGGAATAATAATATAATTTGTCTTGATAACTTCCACAAATAATATTTAATAATTTAATAGAATCTTTTGTTCCTAAATTAATATATTGTTCTAAATTATCTTCAATTTGATCTGTTGTAAGGTGATTGATATTTGAAATATTTGAATAATTTGTATTTTTATAAGAATGTAAAAATGTTTTATTTTTATTTAACACTTTTTCAGCTTTTATTAATTTATATTCTTGTTCATCTTCTTCTTTAATATATAAATTATGATTTGTTGTACATTCTATATTTACATATTTTGATTTTAATGAATACATATCACCTTCATAATATTGATTTATTATTTCTTCTGGATGATCATATTCTAATTTATTATTTTTCAATGTTGCTACTTTATCATCATTTGTTATTAATTTAATTGATTTCCAACCATCAAGAGTTAATACTTCTGTATTTGGTAAAAAACACATTTTATCACCAATTCTTGGTATTCTTTCAGATCTAATTCTCATTTTAATCATTCCATAACCATCTCCATTTGTAATATTACTATAAACTTTATCTACAGTTCCTTCAACGTGTGATTTATAAACTTCACTTGAATCTTTGAAAACTTTATCACTATCAGCACTTGGTTGAATAGGACTTATTTTTCCAATAATAATATCTCCATTTTTAATTTTAGTTTCTTGTGGTATAAATCCTTCTTCATTTAATTTATCATATGTTCCATATCTCATTCCTGTTACTAATGCTGGTTCAGGTTTTTTAAATATATCATCTTGTGATGTAGATTGATTCTTTTCAATTACACTCAATGCTTTCTTTAATGAAGTAGATCTAAATAATCCTCTATCGATAGCACTTTGATTCATAATAACTGAATCTTCTTGATTATAACCTGTAAAACAAGCAATTGCTAAAATAATATTTTCACCAGATGGTAAAATATCTGTTGAGATATATTTTGAAGCTCTTGTTGATACCAAAGGTGTTTGAGTATTATATAAAATATATGAAATATCTAATCTATGTTTATAAGCTGTAGTAAAAATACCCATCGCTTGACGTGCTTGTGAATATTGATAAATATTACGAGGTCCTTGATTATGATTTGGAAATGGTGAATTTGAAACAACCACTCCTAAAATTAATGAAGGATGAATTTCACAATGTGAATAATTTACAAATTGATAATTATCATATCTATTTGGTACATACGATAATTCATCTTTTGTTAATTTTTCTAATGATTTTTTTGCATCTTCTACTTTTTGTCTCATTTCATAAACATTTTTTGGAAACATTGCTGTCATCGAATAACTAACTTCATCAACATCACAATATTCAACAACACCTGGATGTTTAATTAAAAATTCATTCCAATTTGTTATTGATATTGCATTTGATGTTTGTTTTATTTTTATTCTTTCAATAATATCTTTTGTTAATAATAGATTATTTTTATCAACACGTAATAGTGGTTTATACAAACGTCCTCCATCACAATATACACGAAGTTCTTTGTGTTTTCTATCAAGAACAATTGAAGTAGTAAAATCTATTTCACCGTTATATTTTTTTTGTTTTAATAGATTATATATTTTTCCTGGATCACTATTCATTCCTAACCATTCGCCATTTAATAATACTTTTACATATTGACTAATTTTAATTGGTGGTAAATCTGTTATTTTTAATATATGTGGTGTTAAAATATTTTTTATTATTAACATTTGTGTTTGTTTCATTACTGTTACATTTCCTATTAATGATAAATTTTTAACTAATCCTACATTTTTTCCTTCTGGTGTTTCTGCAACACATAACATACCAACTTGTGTTGGATGTAAATGTCGAGGACTTGTTAATTTATTTTGACTTGGATCTACACTTGTTGAATTAATACGTCTTAATGATGAAGCTGTATATAAAAATGTAATTCTTTGTAACATTTGAGCAACACCTTTCTTTTTACCCCAAGCACCTGTTAATAACGCAGCTTTTAATCCTTGTTCAATAACATTGGGTTTAATTTGATTAATAATATTAAATGGTTTTTCATCATCTACATTACGCTTTTTAAATAATTTTGTACAATCATTTAACATTTTCTTATAAAATTGTCTAAATAGTTCTTCTATTAAATTTCCTGGTAAATCAACACGTTTATTAACATATGAATCGCGATCATCAATACTTTCACGTCCTAAAAAGACTTTTAATAATTTATTAATCATAAAACCTAAATAATAAGCTTTATCAATTAATTCACCATTTACATGTGGTAAAAAATTATTCTTTAATAAATACATTAAATGTTCTCTTTTTTGTTCTAAAGCAACATCTTTATCAACATCACTATAACGTTTTGTTACACGCATTTTTGTAATTAAATATTCTATTGCTTTTTCTTGTGTTAAAATTTTAACTTTATTTTCGGATACAGCACTATCTAATGAAAGTCTTAATAAATTAGCCATTTCTTTATCGGTTTCATCATATACACAATATTTTACAATATCAGAATCTGATTCAATTCCTAAGGCTCTCATTAAAATAAATACAGGTATCTCATTTAATATATGTACTCTTATTGACATATAACTATCTTTTTTCATTCTAACAGTAACAATTTGTGATAACCCATCATATTTATAAGATCTTGAATTTACTTGCACGGTATGTAAGATTGTATTTGAATCTTTCTTTAAAAATACTAATGGTTTATTTTCAATCATTCGTTCTAAACTAATTACTACTTTCTCAGAACCATTTACAATAAAATATCCACCGGGATCATAATGATCTTCTCGAGGATCAGTCTCCTTTTTTATATTTAATGTACAAAATTTTGATCGAACCATACATGGAATATTTGCTATTGGAACATTATAATCAGGTTCTCCAACTATATTTAATGTTTTCTTTCCAGAAGAAATTGTTGTGATTTCTTGGATTTGTCTTACGGTTGCTAATAATTTTACTCCATATGTTAAATTTCTTTCTCGAGCATCAGCAGGATACATATATTCATTCTCTATTTCTAACATGGGTGGTCTTACACTTACATCATCGTATTTAAAATAATAACGTATAACTTTATCATTTGTAATTTTTTCAAAAAATGTATTATTTCCATACTTTAAAATATTTTTAACATCATCCTCTAAAAATTTATTATAAGAATTGTGTAAATGCGAATAAATTATATTTTTTTGTTTAAAATATAAATCCGCTATTTTGAAAGAATCATCTATATTTATTTCGGTCATTTTTACTTTATTCATAATATATAATTTTATTATATTATAAGTTAATATATTTCAACTTTTTATATTTTTATATAATTTATTATTTTAATTGTAAAATAATAAATTAATTTTTTCAATAAGGTTCTTCTTGATCACTTTCATAATATTCATCACATGGAGATGTGCGATAAATTTCTTCTTTGCTAAAATAATAAGTACCATTTATTTTATATAAATTTAGATCTTTTAGATCGGCTTCAAATATTGTTATCTTTTGTAAAGTTTTATGTTCTTGTTTTAAATTACTTACATAATTATTATATACTTTTCTTTCGATTTTTTCGAATAATTTATTTTCGATTTCTTCTTTTTTTTTTAATAATGTTTGTAATGCTTGATTAAAACTATCATCAAAATTAAACATATCAAAAATTTTACAAATCTTTTGAACAATTAACACTATACTTTTTATATAACGGGTTTTGTCAAATTTTATTTCTATATTAAATTCTATAAATGTGTTACAAATATCTTTGGGTATAGTTTTGAGAATTTTATCAAATGTTGTATATACATTATTTTCAATGTAATTTTTTATAATCATTTTTACTAACATTAAACTAAAATATGCTCGATATAATTTTAAATAATTCATGCTCTTTCCTTCGTATATTTTTATATTTGTTATTGTTGTTTGAATTTTTAACATTAGTGGATCAATTTCTTTGAAAATTAGTTTGTAATAATTTTTTCTTTGATCAAATAAGATTTGAATGCATTTTATTTTATGATCTAATTCTTTTAAATATTCCAAACATTCAGGCTTATCTATTGGAGCATATTCATACGTTAATGCATATCCTTCAATTAAATCTTCATTCTCATTTTTAACTTGATAATCATATATACTTTTATCATACATATCACAACTATCGCTAAGATAAACGCTATCGATAATTGTACAATTAGCCCCATAACTACAAGAATCATCAATAAAATTAGATCCATTATAATCAATCGCTACAGCCATTTTTAATTAAAATTATCGATTAGTCAAAATTATTCATTTACTAAGGTTTTTAATAATTTTATTATAAATAGTTATAATAAAATTATTATTCAATTTTTTATTTATTGATCTTTATTTTTCTTAATAAAAGTATCATACTCATTTATTTCTTTTATTTTTTTTATTTGAGTTCCTTCAAATTTTTTCATTTCTTTGGTCATTTTCATTATTTCTTGCATTTTCTTATTAAAATCAGACATTTGGTTAAAATCGGGCATTTTGTTAAAATCGGGCATTTTGTTAAAATCGGGCATTTTGTTAAAATCGGGCATTTTGTTAAAATCGGGCATTTTGTTAAAATCGGGCATTTTGTTAAAATCTGGTTGTTGTGATTTTTTATTAATTGTATTATAATGTTTTGTATAATATTTGATTGAATTAAAATATCCTAAATTATTAAAATAATTATAAATTTTGTTAATAAATTTTGTAAAATAGTTATCAAATATAATATAAAACTTAATGATAAAATTAAATTTAGAACAAATTGTATTAAAATAATCGATGATAGTTTTATATAAGTTAGAAATATAAGTGACTAATTTATTAAAACTATTTAAAAGATTTATAATTCTTTGTCTAAAAACTTTATTTTTATCTTCATGTTCTGGTTTTATTTTTTTAATATTTTGTTCTATTTTATCTATTTTTATAAAATGTTCATATAGTGATTTATAGTTTGAAAAAAATGTTTTAACTGTATCTTTATAAAATATTAGATATGCTGTAAGAATACCTAATAAAAATAATAATTTAGAGTAATTATTTAATTGTAAAAAAATACTACTAATAAAATATTTATAATTAATAGTAAGTAATGAATAAATAAGTAATGTATTTTTAATACCTATTTTATATGATAAAACTAATAGTAATATATAATTTGTATAACGAATCATCTTTAAATTATATCCAAACAAACTATTATTATTTAAATTATTTTATTCAATTTTTTTATAAAAAATTGAATAAAAAACCTTAATAAAAATATTTAAATATTAATAATAAAATAGATTTTAATAATGGAGCAATTAGAACAAGAGTTATATAATCATGGAAATATAAGTAAAAATGAATTATTAGAGTTATTAAATACAATAGATTTTACAAAACTAACAGATGATGATAAAAACCAAAAAAAAAATAGAAATCGAAATTATTGTTCGCACTGTGATAAAGAGAATACATTAATTAATGATTATTCTAATGGAGTATCTGTGTGTAATTTATGTGGACAAGTAAATGATAATATATTTGATTCAAATCCTGAATGGAGAAATTATGATGGTGATACAAGTAAAGCTCGTTGTAGTTCTATAACAAATCCATTATTACCAAAATCATCATTAGGAACAAGTATTGGTGGTTATTCGAGAAATAAAGTAAAAAATTTACATTCATGGGATTCGATGCCTTATGATGAAAGAAGTTTAAATATAGTTTTAAAAGATATTACACATAGATGTACAAAACATAATATATTAAAATGTATTATTGATGATGCTAAAATTATGTATAAATGGGTTTCAAGTTGTAAACACAAAGAAGGTAAAAATAAAGGTAAAAAATATATTATTCGTGGAGCAAATCGTAAAAGTTTAATCGCCGCATGTGTATTTTTTGCTTGTAAAAGAAAAGGAGAGACAAGAAGTCCAAAAGAAATAGCAAAAATATTTGATTTAAAATTTACAGATGCGACGAAAGGATTAAAAACTTTTATAAAACTAATAAAAATTCATACAGATAAGCAAATTAATTTAGGTGATAGTTCGTCAAAAGATTTTATATCTCGATTTTGTAAAAATTTAAATATTAATAAAAAGTTTATTGAAGATGCTTTAAATATAGCAACAAATGTAGATTTATTAAATGTTGCACAAAATCATACACCTATATCTATAGCAACAGGATCAATATTATTAATGATTGAAATGCATAATTTAGATATTTCAAGAAAAAAATTAAGTGAAGAATTTAAAGTAAGTGAAGTTACAATTACTAAAACATACAAAACATTACAACCTTATAAAAATATATTAATTGATAATAAAAAAGTAAATATTATATTAAAAAATATGAAAAAAGAAAAAGAAATGGAAAAATTATCAGAACAAAAAAAGAAAGAAATTAATAAACATATCGAAGAACAAAAAAATAATACATATTATGATGATATTATTGAAGATGTTCAAGATGTTCAAGATACTCATGATATGTTCGAAGATCAAGAAAGTTTAATAAGTAATTTAACAATCGATAGTAATATTGAAAATGAATTAAATATATTCAATAATCGTGTTAATAAAGTTAAAAAAATAATTGATATGATCGATAAATTAGTTGAAAATAGGATTAATAATAAGAATTAAATAAATTAATATTTTTTATACATAATTTTAAAATTATGTATAAAAACAGAACAATTAAAATTTAAAATTTGATAGTGATTTTTCAAAGATATGTGAAATAATTTCTTTTAAATTATTAACAATAATAATATCAAGATTTTGTTTTAATGATGGATATTTTATAATAATACTATTTAAATCATTTTTATTTTCGTATGGAATAAATATTTTTGTAACACCTGCTTTTTTAGCACCAATTAATTTATATTCTAAACCACCTATTTCTGTAATATTTCCTGTTATATCTATTTCACCTGTCATTGAAATAGTTTTATCAATTGGTATATTTAATATACGTGAAATAAAAGCAATACTAAAAGCACAACCGGCTGATGGTCCATCTTTGGGTGTTGAACCATTAGGTGTATGAATATGTAATCCAGACGGATATTCTAATTTAAATTTATCTATAATTGAATTTTTAATTATTGAAGTAGATGCATTAAAAGCTGTTTGTATTGATTCTTGCATAATTTTTTTTTGATTACCTGTTAAATGTAAAATAAATTTATCACCAATGTAATTATACGTAATTTGAATTGGAATAATTCCACCTTGACCAGATTCTGTTGCATATAATCCATTAATAACACCAATTAAATTTTTATTATGAATAGTTTGAATAGTTTTATTAGGTTTTAATAAATATTTATTAATTAAATTTTTATCAAAATTAATAAAATCGGTAGATATTATTTGACCATAAATATAATCAATATTAATTTTTGATATAATTTTTTCTATTTGTCTTTTTAAATCTCTAACACCTGCTTCATTTGTATATTCTTCGATAAGATATAATAAATCATCATTTGTATATTTTATCTTATTAATATTAATTTTATATTGAGCTAAGATATCTGGAAATAAAAATTTTTTAATAATATTAATTTTATCAATATTTGAATAAGAATTTATTTTAATTTCTTGAATACGATCTAATAAAATACGATCAATTAAAAAACTATCATTATACGAAAACATAAAAATAACTTTATTTAATGGGAAATTTATATCTTGAAAGAATCTATCTTGAAATTCATTATTTGTATTTGGATCAATTAAATGAATTAGAATATTATAAATTTCATTTGAGTTATTTTTACTGGATGCTTTATCTAATTCGTCGAAATATATAATACATCTTGAATTTTTTATTTTTGACATTTTTTTTATAATTATTCCTGGTTGTGCCCCACTATAACTATACCCATGACCATGTAATAATTCACCATCATTTTGCCCACCTAATGTTATTTGTATAAATGGTATATCTAAACTTTTACCAATTTCTTTTGCTATTAATGTTTTACCAACTCCTGGAGGACCAACTAAACCAATAGCTGTTCCATTAGAATTTGAATTAATAGCCCATTTACCTAATAATTCTCGAAAACTATTTTTACATTCTTGATGTCCGTATATTTTATCATTTAAATTATTATAAAAATTATCTAAAAATGTTATTGTTGATTTTGAATCAAACTTATTAAAAAATGAATTTTCGGTATTCCATGGAAAATTAATTAATGTTTGAACATATAGAGATTGTTTATAATATTCACTTGTTGAAGATTTCATTTCAGTTAATTTTTCTAATGCTAAATTTTTAACATATTCGGGTATATGTTTATTAGTTATTAATAATTGTTTTAAATTATTCTCATTAAAACTTGATTGTGAATTTATTTTATATTTTATTAATTCATTTTTTAAATTTATTGATACTTTTTTTAATTTTAATTGTGATTGATATGACAAATTATTATAAATTATATTTGATATATTATTATTTTTTATTAATTGATTTTTTATTAAATTAAATAATAATGCACTATCATTTATTTGGGTTTGATTCCCTAATAATAATAATTTAATTATTCTAAACATTGCTATTATTTTATTTTCTTTTGTAAATTCTTTTATTTTATCAGCAAATGATAATTTAATTAAATACTCATAATATTTCTCTTCTTTAATTACATATTTTAAAAAACTTGTCTGATCAAAAATAAAATAATTATAATAATTTAAATTTTTTAAATATTGTTTTATAAAATCTTTATTCGTTAATTTATTATCAAATGATTGATCGCGGTTAAATGATTGTTCGCTGTTAAATGATTGATCGCTGTTAAATGATTGATCACTATTAAATGCTTTATCATTAATCATTGAACAATCATTTAATGATACATTAATAATTTTTTCGAAATCTTTTTTTTTTTCATAAATATAATTATTTGATATTTGCGATGTTCTTAATTGAATATTTAATAAATCATTTTTAAAAAATCCTTGTATATTCAATATTTGATTATTATAAGGATTTTTTATTTTTATTATACAGCAATTATCAAAAAAAAGATCTTTTAAATTATTAATTTTAATAATTTCTATTTCATCATTATCAATATTATTAATATTAATATTATCACTATTATCACTATTATCACTATTATCACTATCACTATTATCAATATTATCAATATTATCAATATTATCAATATTAATTTTTAAGGGTATAAAATAATTATTAATTAAATTAAATAAATTATTAGACTTTGATGAAAAACTTAAATTATAAAAATAAGAGATAAATAATTTTAAACAACCAAATATATTTTTTATTCCTATTTGTTTAGTAATTTCTATTAATTCATTTTTTAAATTTACAAAAAGACGATAATTTTGATTATTTAAATTATTTAAATTAATATCGTATGATAAAGTTGAGAATTTTTTTATTTGTTCATAATTATTTTCTATTTTATTAATATCAATATTTTCTAAATTTGATATTTCTAATAAATTTTTATTATATTCGATATTTAATCTTTGTATAATATTATCTACCTTGTGTATAATTTTATCACGATGTTCTAAATTTAATATATTTATATTATAGCAATATTCTATATGAAATTGTATATCCTCTAAAAAATTAAATAATAATTTATATTCGAATTGTAAATTATAAATAGAAAAATCTTTATTATTTTTTAAAGACATATAATATAATTACTATAAAAATATTTTATTATAATAAAATATTTTTATTTTTTATTTTAAAAAGACCTTATATAAACGCATTCATATTTTTATTAAATATATAAAATTTATTATAGTGGTGTGTTTATTTTTATTTTTTTTATTATTTGATACTAATATATAATATAGAAATGCCAAAAAAACAAACTACGAGCGAACATGAAACACAAAGCCAAGATTCTCAAAGTCAAGATTCTCAAAGCCAAGAAACACGAAGCCATGTAACTGTTTCGGTTGAAGAGCCAAAACAAACTAAAGGAGGTAAAAAACAAGCAACAAAAGCAACAAAAGCTACAAAAACCACAGCAAAAACCACAGCAAAAACCACAGCAAAAACAGCTACGAAACCAGCTACGAAAACAGTAAATAAAGCGGTCGCAAAAAAACCAGTAGCAAAAAAAACCGCAACTAAAAAAGCTGTCGCAAAAAAACCAGTAGCAAAGAAAACAGCAACTAAAAAAGCTGTTGCAAAAAAACCAGTAGCAAATAAAACAACAGGTGGTGATAAAGTTGAAGATGATGGATGTAAAAAGAGTCGTTATTTCAAAGTAGTAAAAGACGATGGTAAAACAATGGGAAGATTTTCAGGATCAAAACCCAAACAAGCAGCAAATAAAGCACTAACATCAATTCTAAAAGAACTACGAACAAATAACAAACCAACAGGTGGTGAATTTGCATTTAAAATTAAAGAATGCACTCGTGGATCTCGTTGTAAAGAATATAGTTATGTTGGACAACGTAAAGAACTTGATGAACCCCTTGAAGTTCCTCTAAAAGGAATTCTAAATAAAGATGGAACAAATAAAACTATTAAATATTCATTTGAAAATATTGTAAGAAAAGCACCAAAAGTAGTTGAAGAAGTCGCTGAAGCAGAAACTTAATTTATTAAATAAATAAAAATTAATTTATATTTTAATAAAAATATAAATTAAATTAACTTTAAAATTTTTGTAGTTTATTAACAATATAAGGTTCAACAACTTCATAATATGTTAAATATCCAGCAACAGAAACTAAACTAATACCTAATTGAGAATCTAAAAAGTTATTTTTATTATAAAATACTGCACCAGAACTCATACCAATAACTAAAAATGCAACCATATCTAAAGTTAATTGTTTAAATATATCATGTTTTAGTGGGGTCATATTATCATATGATCCAGAATCATTATATGTATGATGGGTTTCACCTTTACGATGATCAAAGAATTTTTTTAAAGCAGTTGTTAAAACTAACATTAAAACTATATGAGATGTTTGATAATTCATTTTTATATTATATATTAAACTAATATAATTTAATTTTTAAAATTTAATATACTTATTAAAAATATAGGGTTGTGCGAGTTCATAATATATAAAAAATAAAAAAATAGAAGCAATACTTATACCTATTGGAGGATTTATATATTTATAAAATTTATTAATAAATTTTTACATATTGCCTTTTTTAAAGATGATATGTTTTTTCTTCTTCAGAATCTTTGTTTTCTATATCATCATTTGATCTATGTTCTAAAAACTTTTTAATAGCATATCACATAATCAATATTAAAATAAGTGTTAAGCTTATATGTATAATTATATAATGATTTATAAAATTATATATTAATATATTATATAATAATATTATTATGATAAATCAAAAAAATTATATTTTATCGATAGATAATATTAGTAATAATTCTAATTTATCATCACATTCTCAAAAATTAAATAAAAAAAATCATATGAGTAAAAATGGTTTGTTAGATAACAATGGGATAAATACTGAAAATACCGAAAGTATTAATAAAAAAGAAAAAGCAAATATAGTTTTATCAGATTTAGTATTTGATAAACAAATAGATAATGAATTAAAAATACAAGATACAAAAAAAATTATAATAACTTTTGAAAATAATGAATTTATTTTTACTAATAATAAAAAAAGTATTTTAGGTAAATTTAATATGAGATCCTTTTTAAAATATATTATTGATTCGTCAAATATTAATATTAATCCTTTATTAAATGAAAAATTATTTTCTAATATTTCTCCACAATATTATAATATTTCTAAATTTTTTATTAATACTTTTATTTTAACTATCGATAATAATATTAATTTAATCGATAATTCTATCTTTTTGAATGATATTCAATTATTAATTAAATTTAATAAATTATTAGATACTCTTAAAAAAAATATTTTATCTATTATTAATAACTCACGTTTAACAGAGTTTTTTGATCAAATTCATATTACTTTTTTAAACCATACTTTATCTTTATTATATATTATATCAAATGATATCGCAGAATCTAATAATAATATTCTTAAAAAAACTATAATTTTATATACCACTAATATCGCACACAAATTAATATCTTATTCAACACAAAAATTAAATACTATTGAACATATACAAGAACTATTATATGAACAACAAAAAAAAAGTAATGATTATAAAATAAATATTAACAATAAATTAAATAATTTAGAAAAATTAATTAATTTACAAAATCAACAATATAAACAACAACCAGTATTTTTTAAAGGTGGTAATAAAAAAGAATGTTCATCTTATTCAAAATCATCAAATTCAATAGAATCATCAGAATCAATTTCATCAGAATCATTTTCATCAGAATCAATTTCATCAGAATCAATTTCATCAGAATCAATTTCAACAAACTCAAATAAAACAAATTTAAATTCAATATTAATTAGTGATCCTTTATTAACAACATATAGTTAAAATTATTTAATATAAATATATAATATATTAATGAATAAAAATAATAAAACATTAAATAAAATAATAAATTTAGAAACTTTATTAAATTCTATTGATAACGATATAAAAAAAAATATACAAAAAACAACAAAATTAATAAAAAAAGTAAATGATCAAAATAAATTTATAATTGACAAATATAATAAAATAATTCAAGTACTATCATAATCGGTCATATCTTCAGTATCAGTTAAATCGGAATTATATTCCGAATCACTTTCAGTATCGGTATTATAATCAATACGATTATAATCTTCATATGTAACATATTCATAATCGTAATCATAATTATTATAAATATCTTCTTCTTCATTATATTCAGAATACCAAACTTTTTTATCTTGTGTTGATTTAATAAAAGTTTCATAATCATCATAATCATCAAAATCATCAAAATTATATTGAGAATCTTCATTATTTAATTCATCTGTATAATAATTAATAAATTGATTATGTGAAAATAAATGACTATTCGATAAATTATTTGTAATTAATTCATCTTCAATAATTCTATAATTAAATTCGAGTTCATATTTAGATTCAATCCAATTAGAATAACCATAAACAAGACCAGTATAATTATTAGAATTACTACTTTCTCCATAATCAACACCTCTTGAAATAGTATTAAATAAATGACTATTCGATGAATTATTTGTAATTAATTCATCTTCAATAATTCTATAATTAAATGCGAGTTCATATTTAGATTCAATCCAATAAGAATAACCATAAACAAGACCAGTATAATTATTAAAATTAGAATTACTACTTTCTCCATAATCAACACCTCTTGAAATAGTATTAATATATTTAGCATTTGAAGGAATTGAATCTTTATAAGCACAAATTCTAAAAATCATATTAGGATGAAGATTTATTTTTGGAGAATTAATATTTTTAATATGAATCAAATTTGGATATTTAAAATTATTAAATTCATATTCAAGTTCATCTTTAGTTTTATCATAATGAATATAGTCAATATATTTTTTAAGTTCTATTTTAACATAATCGATATCATTAATTGAATCTTTTTTAGGTTTTTCGCATCGAATAATTTTCTTATTATTACGATGAATTTTGTTAAAAGTTAATTTAGTCATTTTTAGTTATAGTTTTTAGTAAAAGTTATCAAGTTTTTGTTCAAACATTCAAGTTTGAAAGAAAAAGTGTCAAAAGTTAAGTTAATTTATAAATATTATTATAATACTTATAAATTATTAAAAAATCAATTTTTTTTTAAATCATCTAATAAAGTTCCATTTTTATCATTATTTTGATTATTATTTTGATTATTATTTTCAACGAATGGTTCGAAATTCATAACAGAATTTTGATTTAATATATTAGAATAGAATTTATTAGAATATGTATTTAATTCATTAATAAGGTTATTAAGTTCTTGTTCATAATTATTAATTGTAACATCTTTGGTTTTAATTTCATTTTCTATTTGATTAATACGTTTTAAATTTGAATCAATTAAATTATTAAATTCTAAAACTGTATCTTCTTTAAAAGAATAATTTTTAATTGTTGTTAATAATGCGATACATAAATTTTCTAACTGTGTTAATTTATTTGTTTCATCTATTATTTCTAAATTATTATCAAAAATATTATCATAATTTTGTAATATGTTATCACAATTTTCATTAATTAAATTTATTTTATCATCATATTCACATTCTTTTATATTTTCTTTAACATGAGTCCATAGTAATATATCATTTATTAAATCTTTTAAATTATCGTGCTCATCTTTACTAATTTTTGTAATAGTATCATTTAATAAATCATAAATTGAATAACATAAATCAATTAAATATTTTTGTTTAATCATCAAATTATTATATTGTTTGTCTTGATCTTTTTCTTCATCTTCATTATCTGAATTATTATTAATATTTTCAAAATTATCATCATTACTTTTTAAATCATCCTCATCAAATAAATTTGTTGATTCTATTTGTTTAATATTTCGTGATTTAAAATTATTATCATCTTTATTAGTTTGTAAAATTAATGCCCCATATTTATTTTTTATACGATATAACATATTTTCATAATCTTTACGATCTCTTTTAGAATATGATTTTTCTTTTAACCAATCAATTATTTTATTTGAATCTGCTATAGTTTTCTCTTTTTCTAATTTTGATAATTTAAACTCATCATTTTTTAAATTTATTTTCATTATATTACAATAATTATCTATCTCAAAATATAACTGTTTTTTTATCCTTAAATTTTTATCATCAGTTTCCATATCTTTTGCTTCTTTTACTAATTTTTCTATTTCATTATTTGATAAACGTCCTTTATTCCCACTTACAATAATACTATTTTTATTTTTACTCTTTTTTTCATTTGCACTTACATTTATTATTCCATTTACATCTACTTTAAATTCTATTGTAATATCATAATAACCTCGTGGTTCGGGTTCTAAATTCTCTAAATCAAACTGTCCAACATAAAAATTATCTTTTGTTAGTTTTCGCTCACCTTCATAAATTTTTACTGTAATTTCAGATTCATAATCATTCGCATTTGTATATTTTTTTCGTTTTGTTACTGGTATTGTCGTATTACGTGGTATTATAGTATTCATTATAGTATTCATTGTTTCTACTCCAAGTGATAATGGTAATACATCTAATAATACAACATTCGATGTAAAAGGATCATCTTTATTAGATAACATATAAGCTTGAATACAAGCTCCTGCTGTAACTACTTCGTCTGGATTAACACTTGTATTAGGAGGCTTATTAAAAAAGTTTTTTAAATTTTGTTGAATTATTGGCATACGTGTCATACCACCTACTAAAATAATTTCATCAACTTCTTCACGTGTTATATCTGATTGTTCTATAATATCATGTATAGGTTTCATACATAAAATAAATAAATCGTTGCATAATTTATTTAATTTTTTTTTAGTTAATGATATTAATAAGTTTTTATTATTATAAAAATTTGTTACACTTATTATTGCTTTTTCTTGCGTTGTTAATAATTTCTTAGCATTTTCACATGATGTTTTTAATTTTTGAATATTTAATAAACTAATTCCCGATAATGTTGTTAATTTATGTTTTTTCATAAAATATGTTTTACAATATGTTAATAAAGCATTATCAATATCAACTCCACCTAAATGTGTATTACCACATGATCCCAATACTTCGAAGACTCCATTTGAAATATTTAATAATGATATATCAGTTGTCCCTCCACCTATATCACACACTAATATATTTTTATCAGTTTCTTTATCAAATACAGAACGTTCTTGAAATCCATATGCTAACGCCGCAGCCGTTGGTTCATTTATTATACGAACTGGATCTAAACCTGCAATAATAGCTGAATCACGTGTAGCTTGACGTTGTCCATCATTAAAATAAGCAGGAACTGTAATAACAGCTTTTTTAACATCAGTTTTTAAATAATATTCTGCCATATGTTTTAGTTTTAATAAAACTTGTGCTGAAATTTCTTCTGGTGTATAATATGATTTTCTTCTTGTCAAATCAGATTCTAATAATATCTTATTATCAGAATTTTTTATTTTATATGATAAAAATGGTAAATCATTTTTTACTGTTTGATCATTATATTTTCTCCCTATTAATCTTTTTACTTCATAATATGTATTTTCTGGATTTAATTCACATTGATTTTTTGCTTCATAACCAACATATTTTGTTCTATTTGTATATGATACAATACTTGGTATAGTTCTATTACCATATTCATCAGGTATAATTTCTAATTTATTATTTCGCCATATACCAATACTACTATTTGTTGTTCCTAAATCAATTCCTACAATAATTTCCTCCTTTTCTTCTTTAACTTTAAAATATTCATCTATACTATCATTAGCCATATATTATATTATTTATTAAACATATTTAATAAATAATATAAACTTACTCGTTTTTTATCCACGGTTTCTATTTCTACGATGTCCTTTTCTTTTTTTCTTTTTTAATTCTTCTTGTGGCTGTTCTTTTTCTTCTTCTTCTTTCTCATCAATCATTTCCATATTTTCAATATATTTATTATAGTCTTCTCCAAACTCTTCTTTTAATTGTTGATCAAGTTTATCAATACTATCATCATTATCTATTGTTATATTATCATTTGATAATTTCTCTAATATACGATCAATTTTTGTTCTTGTATCATCTTCTTCTTTTTGTTTATTTTTATAATATTCGATACGTTCTTGTTTTATATCATCGTGTTCCTTTTTATCAGCAGTATCAGATGGCTTATATTGGTATTTATATTTTAAATTATATTCAAATTCTTTCTTTTTCTTTGTTTTCTCATTTATTGAATATATTAGTTTTAATTCATCATTATGTTTTTCAATCTCATTTTGAATTGTTTTAAAATTTGTTTCTAATAATTCTATATCTTTGTCTTCTCTTGATACTTTATGAATTATTAAATCATCCTCTTTTTTATAATCTTTCTTATAATCATCATTGTTTAAGATATTCGCATTTTTTAATACAGATTTATATGGATCATTTGTTCGTGTTTTCCATAATTTTATTAATTTTAATGGTATCTTAATTTGTTGATTATTTTTTTTTATTATCTTATAATCTATATAATTCTCTTTTATTTTTTTATAATTATCATCAACCTTTTTTATTTCTTCTTTATTTATTTTTGATGTTTGAGGTTTTATTACTATATCGCGCAGTTTTTCAATATCCATCTCTTTTGAACTATTTAATAAATTATTCTTTCCTCCATATTCCATATTTTTTAATTCATTATACTTATGAATCTCTCTTAATAAATCACATACTTGATTATTACTTTGTAAAAATGTATTGTTGTTATTTAATACTTTCATCTTATCATTTACAGCGGTCGTTTTATGATAATTATATTTATTTAATAAATTATTATGTTGATTTGTTTGTGTTTGTTGCATATTATGAGTTATTTGCGGTTGTCTTGGATGTTGCATTTGTTGATTCATATACGGTTGTCTATGATGTTGCATATTAGGATTCATTTGTGGTTGATTCATTTGTGGTTGATTCATTTGTGGTTGATTCATTTGTGGTTGATTCATTTGTGGTTGATTCATTTGTGGGTGTCGATGATGTTGAGAATGTTGTATATTATGATTTATTTGAGGATGCAATTGTGGTTGTCGAGGATGTTGTATATTAGGATTTATTTGAGGATGCATTTGAGTGTGTCTTTGATTTTGCATATTAGGATTCATTTGAGGATTCATTTGATTTTGCATATTAGGATTTATTTGAGGATGCATTTGATTTTGCATATTAGGATTCATTTGTGGATGCATTTGATTTTGCATATTAGGATTCATTTGTGGATGCAT
>Ga0307982_1000723_pt1 | contig 26314 bp, 1 predicted proteins | sample OrgLakmetagen989_FD_201847 | JGI IMG/M metagenome (GOLD analysis project Ga0307982, IMG submission 201847) | Saline water microbial communities from Organic Lake, Antarctica - #989 | ecosystem: Environmental > Aquatic > Non-marine Saline and Alkaline > Saline | place: Antarctica: Organic Lake...
CTTGTAGCTCCCAGCCACATCCAGGGCATGCTGAGCTGCAACACCTGCGTCTGTCACCGCTGAGGCGGCTGCTTGTCCTGCTTGTAACGACTTGACTTGCTCAAGGGACGCCTCGGCGAGGTGCATCATGCCTTGAGCCGCGTCGGCCGTGGCGGCAGCTTGGCGCTCAAACACTGAGAGCTGCGCCCCAAACAATACTAGACCGTCGAAAATGGTATCACATGGAAATGACAGCCCTTCTTGAACGCTAGGTGGGTGCTGTTTGAGGCGATAAGATGTTGTGCACGTGGCAAAGTCCACTGGAAGCTCATGCGCCAAGGCAGGTGGCGTGCAGCCCATCTCCGACAGTGCCGCACTTAATCTGTCCATCGTTGAAAACGCCAAGTCAGAGGGCCCTTGAGGCTGAAGATACATGGAGTTGGCGCTTGCTGTGTCGCCCGCTGGCGTGGTTGTGGCAGCAGCCCTGACTGCAGCAGCTGCATCCAGTTGTGCCGTCAGCAGGGGCTTCACAGCTGCCATACTGCGCACTGAGGCGACAAATCCAGCCTGAAAACCTGCACAGTCCATGGGCTGCAGTGCTGAATCAACTGCTTGGGTGTTGTCAGCAGACTTTGCAATGTGCCACTGCTCGAGAGCTTCGCCCAAAGCCGCTTCGCTTCGAGCTGAGGCGCTTTTGAGGCTTTCGAGAGTTCCTTCGGGGTCCCCAAGCAACAGGCCCTGCAGTTGGTCAAACACTTCGTTATTTGTGAGCTTCGAATCCCCCCCACTGGCTTGTGGCTGAGCTCTGGGCGATGCCCACCGCGGGTGCTTGATGAGTGCCTTCCGAACGCCATGCTCAGTCCACTGCAGGCCACCGGATGCCACCATGAGGTCGCCAATATTCATGACCGCTGAGGCGTAATACGCGGAGTGTTGAACTTTCTTGGGAATTTGCTGCACCACTGAAATGGCTGCGATGATTGCGTCTTTCCAGCGGTGCTGCGACGCGTACAAGTCAGCTGTCATCCCCACAAGCGGCAGGAAGTGAGCGCTGTCCGCTGCAACCAGAGCACTCTGAGCGGCAGATTCCGTAAAACGCTCCACACTCCAGCACACAGTGCCGTCACTGAGCCGCTTGGAGCCCGGTTGCAGGTACACCTTGGCAATAGGTACTTGCGACTGAGCTGATGAGCGCTTGCTCACTTTGATGCCGCCGAATAAAACGCCATTGCGTGGGTCAGCAGTCAGCTCTGCCAACGCCCCAGTGGCGGAAGCATCGCGATAGCCACTCGGTAGCTGCCCTGGGCTGTCCCCCAACTCATCCACAACATGTCGCTGCACAAGCTGCAGCTGCTTTGATAAACGCACAGCGGCAGGCGTGGCGAGGTCCACTAATACACGTCCAGCGACGTTCTGAAAACAAAAGTCCAGAGCAGACCCAACCGTGGCACCGGGCCTCAGAAATGGTAAAGAGGAGGGAAGCTGCTGCAGCGCCAAGATGTGCTTTCGAAAGGTCGAGAGGCCGCCAACTTGCTCGGGGTGGCACCAAGCGTCAGAGGCGCCAGGGAGTGGTCCGTACGTCGCAGCGGAAAGCGGAGCAGCATGACGGCCACCATACAGCGTTGAAAAATTGTGCAGGGTGACATCTTGCTGCTGGATCAAGCTGCTTTTGAATGGTGCAGTGAACGGCTGCCGAGCAAGCGCAGCTGCTTGGGGCAGGGCTTTGTCGTAGGGGATGCAGCTCTCTGGAAGGTCACACGTTGCAGCTTCATGCGCCACCTGCAGAATATAAGAGAGCGGGAGACCTCGCCCAGGGGTGGGAGCTGCTGATAGAAGGTACTCCTTGGCAAAGACACGATCCCCGGAGCCACATTCGCTGCAGGCTGACGAGTCAATCACTGAGCGCAGGCCCTCTGCCAAAGCGAAGCTCGCACACTGTGATATGAGACTCAATCCGCGAATTCTGACCATTTGCTTGGGTTGTAGTATGCTGTATGCTGCAACGTTTGTCAAGGCTGCGATTAGCCCGAACGAAGAGCTTTTCATATTCGGGGGCGAGGCTGCGGACAAGATGGTTTCCGGGCACAGCACGACAGCACCCAGTCCAAAGCATGCTAAGTTGTACAGACTACTGTTCATGACATACAAGCCGGGCATGGTCTGCAGATGCGCTACTAAAGCTGTAGAGGTGGCATGGTCGATTTCTGGTGCAATCGCCTTCATACTTAGTCCATGAAGGAGATGTCGGTGTTCCGCTCGATTGCGAAGCATGGCCTCGAGCAGCTCATTCTGTGAGACCGGCTCAATGACATCCACGGTTGGGTCCCACTTTCCTATAGCGTGCTCTTGCACGACCAGCCGCGCCAAGGTCGGAACCGGGAGAGGATGTGCGTCTGCCCAAGCAAAGGATGCAGGCAATGGCACGGTATCCAGCGAGCAGGACTCAGCATGGTGAGCAGCCAGTGTATCCAGAGTGCTGCTCACTGCGGTGGCACAATCGCTTTCAATGCTGGACAGCGCATCGCTCGCAGCAGCATGCCCCACGCCGCACAGTGCCTGTCCCTCCCAGGGGGAGTCGGAGTTGAACTGCAGTCCCAGCTTCTCCCTCAAGGTGTACATCACCAACTCCAGCCCATTTAATCCGCATTTGCGCAAGTCATCGCCTGGGGCACACCTTGCAGCTGCCTTGTCTGCATGCCCCCCTGTGGTCCTTCCCAGCTCCACGCCGAAATCCAGCCGCAGCTCCGCAGGCAGCATGTCTGTCCACCAGTGTGCAGAATCAAGCGAAATTACGCGTGGAAGGCTGCCTTCTGGAAGGTGCCATGTGGCTTCGTCTGCTCGCGAGTCGATTCTGAGAGACAGTTGGCGGCTGTTTGAAAAAACGCTGTTGAGCAGCGTGATTGTCGCAAACTCGGCTTGCACTGAAGCAGCCTTTGCAAAAGACTTGGCAGCACGCCAGGCATGCAATGTTGGACAGCGGGAATACACGAAATCGCCTACGGTGGCAAACCAGGCACCGGACTCCTCGGCTGACCACCCGTCGATGGGGACAGTGAGTGCCCCAGGGACCGGTCGCGCCGTGGCGAGCCAGGCCTCTGGGTCCTTCATTGGGCCAAATGCCACGGTGTGTGCCATGTGGACAACGATCTGCACCAGACTGTGGAAAATGCCGGCTGGGGCCCTTGTGGGAGGCGCCACCACCAGGCCATCCTCCGGGTGCACGGCCTGCTTCACAATGTCTCCCACAAGCGGCACGCTGCCAGCTGCAGCCTGAAGCTTTGCATTTGACTCCTGCACGACTGGCAGTGCCTGCAGTGTGGAGCTGATCCACTGCCATTGCTCCTCCGTAAGAGCGCCAAGGGGGGCGTCCAACGCGCGCACGCGCGTGCGCAGAGCCGCCGCGCAGTCAGGCACGTCCTCCTCGCCATTGCCCAGGGCAACATCAAGCAAGGCCCATGATTCATGGGCAGCTCTGCGCAGGAATGTGTCCAGGGCCTCCTCCTCGCAGCTGGGCTTGCCTGCGGCAGCACGCCGGAGAGACATGCTCGGGACCACAGCTGCAGCCTGCTCCACAAGCTTGGGAAATATGACTGCACCTGGGTGACCTGCAACTGGCACGGCACCTGCTTTCAGCAAAACGTCTTGAGCTGTGTCTTGGTCGCTTGCTCGGGCTTGTGCAATGCACGCGTCAACAGCGGCTGACTGCACCCCTTGCACCTTGCGCGCCAGCAAGAGTGACAGCATTTCACGTAAAACCAAGTTTTTGCCGTGCAATGAATGGCATGCTGCATACACAGCTCCAAGCGCCTTGGTGGGCAGGCCTTGGGCAGAGCGCAGAGCATTCAGCTGGGCGCCTCCTCCTGACAGGCACACTGAACCAGAGTCCAGAGCGCCGGCCAGTACAGCACTACTGCGCTGCACATCCGCAGCGCACAGCATTCCATCAATGCCAATAGCTGAATCTGTGCAGCCGTTCGCCAATCTCACCACGGCTGGGTGCAGAAGAGACTGCAGTTGCCCGCTACAACCAACGAAAACCAGACCTGTATCTGCTGCAGCTGGGGGGACTCCTAGAGCACGCAGCTGCTTCCGCAGGGTAACTGAAGCTGTCTGACAAGCAGCAGGCAGCGTGTTCAAAACCTCCTGTGTTGACAACCGAAAGCGCTCAACAGAGCCGTCCTCGACAAAATCCAAGGACAGTTGTACACCTTCTGGCAGCTGCCCGGGATAACTCAGGAGCGCAAAGCCATTGACATGAAGTACTCGAATAGGCAAGTGAATAGCAACGCCTCCCAACGCCTCGTTTGCGAGCATGGCGCACAAACCCCAGGCATCTGCGCAAGGAGTCTTCAAGACAAATCTGGTGGCGGAAAATGATGCAGCATCGCACCTTGTGAATCGCATGCTGAGTGCAAGAAGTTGGCATGCAAGCGTCTCGCCTCAAATGTAAATCCCTAAAACCAAACACTTGAAGGGAAGTTGATGGCGCACATGATGCATGCGTAGTCTTACCTCATGATGAAAAACGACGCCACCACCACGCCCAGGGCAGAGCGAGAGTTCCTCAATCGTCCTTGAGTGCGCTTGGCTGGACAATTGGACATCGTTGCAAGAGTTCAAGAGCGAAATTCGCGTCAAGGCTTCAATGGCCGTTGAATCGCCGGTCACTTGGTGGGGAGGTGGTTCATTGCTTGACAAGGGGTGCACAGAGCGCACGCTCTTGTTGAAAGCTGCCAGATGCTGCATGATAGATCCGACGAAATTGACATCTACAACAGGTACACCTGCCAAAATCTTTTGATGCCAGCCTCAAAAGCTGGGCTGGCCGAGCTCAATGTTTGCGGCGAGGGCCCCCCTTGCTCTTCTACCCCTGGCGCGGCAGCATGTAGGCGGCGCGTCACAGCCACCAGGTAGATCTATGCTTCATGGTGGTCAGGGCACCGTGCGATTATTCGAAAATTGCAGAGTGTTGGGTCGGAAGCGGGTGGCGGACCCAGGCGAGAGCTTGAACTAACGACTGCTCGTTGCAGTTTGCACCCGGGTACAGGAGGGTGTCAGGCCCCAAGGTGCCTCTTTCTATAGTAATTGCCCCTGGAACAATGCTTGAGCTGGCATACGCATTTGTACACCTCAGCTGCTCATCATCTTTATGGACTTTGCCAGCAATGAGCTGAGATGAGGCACCGTGGACGCTTGTGTCCCTCGGGGCAGGACAAACAAGTAGCAGCCTTCTTGCCTCGCAACGCATGCCCAAAATGGGTGCTTGGCACACCAGTTGCAACCAGTACGTAGTCATGGGAAACAATTATGCTCAGCCCAAATACCCTGCCGTTGCATGGTGCTCACACTCTCCCACACACACGTTCTCAGCTCTTGCCATGCACCACCACCCGGTTCACGTGTGATTCATGCTTGCGCAGGTCGAACAAACCCTTTCGCCTCGAAGTCCCTTTATGGATAAGGCGAAGGCGTCGAGCAGAGGTGGTGGTGGTCGGGTGCTGTAGGGGCACCCGACGATTTATTGCCACTACTGTTCGGATGTTTGTCTCACACAGGTACGTAATTGCTAAACTAATACATGGCAATAGGAAGGAGTGGGTCACGAGGCACTCCCAATGGAAAGTACTGCCTCATGACGATGCCTCGAGCACAGGGCTCTCGGCACTCTTCCAGTTGTGTTGGGGCCTCTCGATGCTGGGCCCCTACGGGCCCCTGCGTAACGGGGGCTCCCAGTCTCCCTCGCAGACTCAGCCCAGTGTAATCGCTTCGGTTTGATCGCGAGCTCATTTCAGGAAAGGTATTATACTCTTTGAAATCCAAAATTCCAGTAATTTTGTGCTTTCCTGTCCCGTTATCCAGTAATTTAGTGCCTTGCGCACAGGGGGTTTCATTCCGAAACGCGCAGGAATCGCTAGCTACAGCACGCTGCTCACTGCAACCCCCCATTACAACCGAACGGTGTATTTATCATGACGATATGGCTGTTTAGAATACTCTGTGTGCTTGTGGCATCCTTAGCGCCAGGCAAATGCCTGCAGCTGGAAGTCGATTCTCAACAAACCGTGAGCTGTCAAATATCTCACGAATTTTCAGGTAAGACAATATCACATACAATCCAAGCATCTGGCAACGGTGAGCATAGGAAACACAAATTGTTGTGTAGGTGTGGAACTGATATTTCGAAGTCTCCAATCAACGTCTCGACAAACAATCCAGTTGGCCACTCAGGGCGGCCATTTTGAAGTTCAGTCAAGATTCATCACGTGGACGAAGTCAAACGTGTCAGAACAAGGCAGTTCTTTGCTGCTCACAGGCACGCTTGAACGCATGCAAAGTGCCCTTCAGACGCTCATATGGTTTCCGTCGGACAGTTGCTGGCACCTCGCACCTGTGGTCACGACACAGAACAATGACACTGTTACTCTGACAAGGAGGGCTACACAACCTTGGTTAGACCCTGCGAGCGCCACTTTGCATCTGCAGGCCAGTGGTAATCCTGTTGTCGCATTCAAACTTGAGCCAGAATTGAGCCAGGAGAAGTTTATTGCTGACGTCGCCTGCAAGATGTGCACAACTGAACTGCCTCAAAGTCTCAGAGGTCTTATTGGTGGCAACGGGAGCTCACTGGCAGAGATTAATCTCGCCTTGCAGCAAATCACAGTCAACTGCTCAATTATTTACCCTCTTGAAACGAACATCCCTGACATTGGTGCGGGTACCTTCTTGGTTGTCTCACTTGTTCCTGCCGCGTCATTGCATTCAGCAGCAACCGCGTTCGAAATACCTGTTGTATGTGAGGCTGAAGCAGACCACTTTGCAGTTGAAGGAGACCTGAGCCAGAGCGTTGTTGCCGGAGCTATGGCGTATTTCCACAATTTGACGCTGGTCCACACCGGGCCAGTTACAATTGCAAATTTCGCCTTGGATGTGAGCGTCACCAACCCCTGCTTTTTGTCGCTTGTTGGCCAACAAGGGAATGAATCACAATATGGCATCAGTGGGCAATTGAGTGATCTCAATGTGAATCTACGGAAGATAGCTGTTACTGCTGGGCTTGGCTTTGCTGGACAATGCGTGGTGAACATCACCGCAGGTATTGGGGGTTACGCCAGGAGCACAGCTAGAACAGTGACGATGCTGAAGTACAATGCTGCGCCGCTGATTGAAGTACTTATTCAGAACAACACTAATTCAGGTCCAGGCAGCGGAAAACTTCAGATTGCAATTGAGGACACTGACTGCACTATGGGTGCCGAGGACTTGGGGAGAGGATCAGACTTCAACAAGGTCTCCGTGAGACTGGATTTGACAAACGGCCACATGAACTTTCCAGTGTATATGCATTGGGCTCAGGTCCAGATTGATTCTACCCCCTTCATGTTTGTGGCTAGGTTGCAAGGCCCCCTTCCCAGCGTAAACGCCGTCTTGCGCCAAGTTCAGTACACTGTGGAGGCGCCGGGCGTACTGCGCATTCTTGTTCAGGACAGCAGTCTTCAGGGCGCAAATGGACAACAGAGCATATGGAAAGAAGCCGTTTTAACAGGGGGTTTGACATTCACAGAAGGGGGCTTTCATCTGCCAAACTTAGTGATTGGGCAAGAAGATGTCGACACGCCAGTTTACAACATCAGTTGGCCAGGAAGCGCCACTGACAAAATGGTGTTGTCAATACAAAGCACTTGTTCCATCATCGTTCCAATGAGCCAGCTTCTGATTGCTTCAAGCAGTGTGCCAGTGACGTTGACTCAAATTGGGGGGATCTCGGCATGGTCCCTCACCAGCAGCGGAAACATTTCAGGCAGTGTGGCTACCTTCAGGGCCTTTCTACCGGAGTTACTTATAAGATGCCCTGCAAACTTTTACGGCGAGACGAGTGCAACTGTGTCACTGCTTGTAGCCGGTAAACCCTCTCGAAGAACCATCAGCATCAGTTTATCACCGCGGCGTGACCCCCTTCGTGTCAAATGGGCCTCTGAACGGCTGACAATATCTGCGCTCAATTTGAAAACAGCTGCTGAAATTGAAGATCTAGACACCCTTGAGACGATCTGGCTGCAACCCATGCAAGTTCGCGTAACACCTGAAGCCGTTGCAGTATGCGTGCAACATTTTCACAATATAAAATTTCCTCGGGGTGGGAGGATTGTTAATATCGAGGGAATCCACATGATTTGTTCGGCTCAGTCATCTGTACTTGAAATTGAGGGATCTCAAGAAAGAATTGCCGAGTCTTTGCGAAACATTTTCGTGCAGCGGAGCCACACAGGAGGAGCGACTGCCAGCATTGACATTTCTGCAAGATACAGCACGATGGATCCATGGGGCTCAGCAGTTGTGCGCTGTGATGTCCTGCCCATAGATCCTGTGCTGGAGATATTAGGTTATGATTGTGAGCATCCAGACGGCTGTCATGCAAGTCCAACAGATCCATTTTTCCTGCCACCTGGCATGATTCGTGGCTCGAGTCAACAGCTACTCAATTTGTCTGTTGTGGTGACCCCGGCCAACTTCAGCGCTTGTGGACCATCACAAATAAGGCATGGCTTCATCGAAAATACGACTATGAAGAATGGGTCCCAGCTAACACTTCAAGTAACGCCAGTCGGTTCAACATCCGCGCTGGCAGGATTCAGCTTTATGCTGCCAAGCTGCCAAGGGTCTCTGTGGGAAATTGTCATACACGCTAAGTATATCGAAAGCTACACTCATCTTGAATTTGAGGCTTCAAAAACTGTGATTGTGTCGTCTGTTGCAACAACTATCGCACAGAACTTAGAACATGATCTGCAGCTTGGCACAGGTTCGCCAACAAGATTGCGCTTAACATCAGCACTCGATAGAGTAAATATTCCAGCCCTTCAGATCTCTGCAGCCGAAAATTTGAGCAATGGTGATTTGGTCAGCTTGGAAAGCAGCTGCTGCACTCTAAAAGCATCCTCGGATGTTTTTTTCAGTGTAAACCAGTTGGACAATTCTTGCATGTACTCAGCACCGGCCGCGATGCTTGTGCAAGGGGGCAGCATTTCAGGTCTCAGTCTAGAAAGGCCAACTGGAAATTTAACCGCTGAGAGCCATGTGAATATCTCCCTTCAGTTTGTGAATTCGCGGTCCCCAGCTGAAACCACCGGGGTCGACATCACTTGGACAGCACCGGCAGAGATTTCACCAGAAAGCTACCATTGGGCCCAGTTAACGCATGTTGTAGCCATTGATCAGCCGATTCCAATTGCAGCCCGCTTGCAGGGTGACAGCCAGGGATATGTATCCGCATTTAGACTGCAGGTCTCTGAGAATTGCACCTTTGTCTTACCACAAAGTGGGATTCGTGCCACAACTATGAGTGCATCCGGATCAGTACAAGAAATCAATCGGCAACTGGAGCTGTTGGAAATGTTTCTTCGTCAAGGACAGTGTAATTTGAATGTGGTTGTTGAAACCGAGCAGAGCAGCCGCTTCAGAAAGCTGACAGCACGGTTCACGCAGCAGCTACTGCCCAGCCAAGCCACTGTCAAATGGTCTACTGGCTCTTTCGCACAGTCCACTTCTCAGTTCATCATGCCAAACGTGACCATTCACAAGCCAGAGAATTCCCACGTAATCCTTAATCTTGCTGTTTCTCATGGAGTTCTTCAAAATGAACAAGTTCAGACCGCACTGCTTTGGCATCAAGTGTCTGACCAACAAATTTGCTTCTTTGGTGATGTTGACTCTTTGCAAACAGCTTCTGCCGGTGTGACTTGGATGTTACACGGCAACTCCCTAGAAGTTGTTCACTATGCATATGCACAAGTTCAAGAACCCGAGTCGGCATCAAAATGGAAAAGGTCTTGTGCAAGAGCACTGATTTCGGATCAACCAGCAGCACTTTCAAGCGGCTTTGTGCAAGCGAACGAGGACAACGATATATTATCTGTCGCACGTCTGGTAAGATTCAACGATGGCCAAGGAAGTATCGATGTTGAACCTCAAATTGAATCCATGTGTGGATCAGCGCTGGCGGCCAATCGTGAGCGCAGTATCATACTGTCTCGATGCCTGAGTTTTATGTTAGGTGAAGGGAACAGCTGGCTGTTGGTGTCGATCAAGCAGGGTATTGAAGCATTCGAGCTGAAGCAGGAGCACTTCCCCTCACCTGCATACAGCTTGCGATTGCCGATTAGCGGCTCAAATAGCAGCCTAAGCTCGAGTCTAGTTCAAGTAAGGCGTACTCTCTCGCCGCCTGCAGCTGCTGTTCTGGAGGTGTCGATCGAAAATGCTACGGGAGGAGTCAGTGCGAGAGCCGAGTTTAAGCTATTTGACGATACTGCAGGACAGCCAGTGCAGCTCTCCAGCAGAAATGTCGAGCTTACTGTCGGTGTGTTTAAGACTGTGTGTGTTCCTGCGACGGCACATATTTCTGCGTTGAACAGCACGAGGGCGGTGGTTGCTTCCACTAACTGTGGGGAAGCTCTTGAAGCCCCACCATGCTCTCAACAAGAGCGAGCTATTTGCTTCAAAGCAGAGTACGACGGGGTTTGGTTTTTGCCTTTTTCGCTGTCATCTGCCACTGGCGGCTTAGATGTTCATGCTCAGCATGACTTTGGAAGTATCAAGCTTGCCACAGCGGCTGAGCCCCAAGAGCTTGCAAGCTTTTTTCTCACGGGAAGCGGCTTGGCAGCATTTCGAATCCCAGCACTGGAAATTGAAATGTTCTCTGCTGAAGAATCTCGGGCTCTCGCTCTCGCAAAACTGCCACTCATGCTTCAATTTCGCGTTAGGTCAGACAGCGGGACGACAGTGTATGAACCAAGCGCAGAGAATCGTATCCTGGGTGTGTCCTCAACCCTTGTTAATGGCAGTGAAGTGGAGTTTACAGTCCCTGTTTCACAAGCTGACGAGTTGCTGAAGAGTCTCGCGTACATTCCTGAGACCACTGCTTCGGGGCAAGTTGTTTCAATTGCAGTATCAGCACATATTTCCCCCTTCAGTACACAAAAAAGTTCTGTCAAGTGGAACACAGTGACAATTCAACTTCCTCTGCCTGAGACTGCTGGTCTGCACCTCATCTCAAAGAACCCACATGGCCTGCCAGTATTCAGCTTTTCACGTGGGTGGCAGCCTTTGGGCAGCCTGTTCGAATTGCAAGGCGAACCATTAAACACAACATTGAAGATCGACTGTCTGTCCTGTACTTTTGCAGTTCGGCAGGATGATTTGTATGAACCCCGTCCCAACTTGCAGTGGAGTGGCCCACTACCTCAAGTTCAGCGACAGTTGTTGTCTTGGTACATGACATGTGACGGGCAAATCTCACTGCTGACTGCTGCTTCTGATCATCAAACTGGGAGCACAGGACAATGTGTTGTAGTTGCTGAGCTGCGCACATCGACCATTCGACAAGTGCTTAAACTTCTTGGTGTGAGCACACCATTGAACACTTCGCTTAGCTTTCAAGTAGCATCGATGGATGCTGTCTCTGGCCAGCTGGCACTTTTGCCCCACTTGATTGGAGTGGATCATGAACATATCAAAGTTCGGGTTGCAATTGAGGAAGAATCTGTCCAGAACTGTTCAGCCCCTGCATTGCGAACCCGACAGCCGATGTGCCCTTCAAGTGTGCTTTCAAGTTCTTTTGAGCGATACTCGATAAGCCTTAGCGGAGCAGCTCGGGAAATTGTACGCTGTCTAGCAGCAATAGATATCAGCGAATGCGCAATATCATCGATATCAAATGTTTCTGTATATTCTGAGACGCCAGGGCTTTCAACATGGCCGGCTCGTCTGCCCATTGTCCAAACTTTGGTGTCAGCATCAAGGAAACTAAGCGTCAGTTTGAACTACACAAGGCACCAACCTCGTTCATTTTGTATCGCACAGAACTACAGTTCCTCCACTGTCTTGTCTGAGTGCACAGATGTAGCTGTTCAGATTGGCAACCTGACCAAAATTTCGATCCCTATCCTATTCAAGGGGGCGGTTGGCTTCAGCTGTCATAATTGCGTGCTCGGCATGTCCGATTTTTTATGTCGTGACATAGCTTTGCATCGTTCAACTCGAGAGTTGTGGCTCACAGGGCAAGCTGGGGCTCTGCAGAAGTGTTCAAATAGTGTCACCGTTTCAAGCATGCCAGCAGAAACACCTGCACGCACAGACCCAGTCACCTTCATTCGGGTTCAGCTGCGTGAGGTTTTAATGGGCCCAACAATCTCTGAGTATGAGACGCATATCGCGTGGTCGACACCACGAATCTTGCCAGCCCTCATTGCAGTTCAAACTGATCCTTCGCGGGACTTCACTCTTGATCCTATTGCTTTGACTCCCAGCACAGCTTTTGAGACAAGTGGAAACACTAGAATGACCATCCACATGCTCACAGCACATGAGAAGTACATACCACTGGCCAATTTTTTCCAGCTCATGCCGATTCATCCTGATCTGCAGTTTGAAACTGTGTCGCTTACGTTGACGTCCAGCTGCCCGGGGTTGGGTTCCCAGCAAGCCAATAAAACTCTGTTCAACGGTATTGTTGCTCTCTCCAATGTTGACAGCATACTTAGGACTACCAGCTTGGACACAGCTACTGTTCCGGACGCCCGGCTTGGGCCCTTAACAATGGGCGTGAGTCATAACGTTAGGCAAAAAGCTGCATCTGATAGCGTCCACTTCATCAAAATGCCGCGGGTGCTTCAGTCCGGATCGCTACGCTTTAGGCTACGAGTTTCAAATGATAGTCGCCTTGTGCTGAGTTGTTCAGATGGAAAATCGTTCGAGGCAATCATTTCTACACAAAATTCAACAATTGTTACCAACCTGCTGGGCCGATGCGTGGACGAAAGCGTCATCGGTGGAGTTGTTGGCTGGAATGCAGACAACGCATGGATCGTCACGGTATCCTCGCAAACCCTTGCATTGAAGAACATCACAGCTACAAGCTGCTTTGGTTCAGACAAATGTATTAGAAGCAGCACATTCTACGAAAGCGAAGACAATGGTGAGCCATTCTGGTTGTGCGTTTCCGGCAAATGCTCAGCGCGTATTCATCAACCCGCTTCTGCTGAGGTGCTCCAGGCAGCTCTTCTTTCGGTTGGGTCATTTGCTGAGGTGTCAAAGCAGGACCCGTCAAGCGGGGATACCCACAAAACCTTCATGATCACTTTCAACCTCAATGGAAATCGCGCCCATGTAGGCATGCAGAACATCACAGTTCAAGGTGCTGAACAACAGCATGACCCGCTGCGTATTCCGGCTGTGGGCCTTGTTCAGGCAAAATTGCTTCTTTCGTGCATAGTCACTGGTGAGCTTTCGGCTTTGACGTCAACTGATCCCATTCGACCCCAAGTTGCTGTAGTCAAGCATGCTGCTGCTCCTTCTGTGTATATTTGGGGACAGTTTACTACCACGAAAACTAGTTCCTCTTCAGAGTTTGATTTGCGCAACTTGTTTGAGATTGCCTCACCCGAACGAGTGGCAACCTATGAGAGCAGCAGCATGCGGCTTTCTTGTCAACATAAATCAGTAAAATTATCAGTAAACAACCCCAGGTATCGATTACTGGAGTCGCACTCGGGAGTTTTGATCTTGCATGGACGCCTAGCAGATCTAAAATCAGCCCTCATGCAGCTGCGCGGTCTTGTCATTGACGGGGCACATACAGTCAGACCTTTGCAAACCATGTGTCATGCATCTATTGCGCATGACTTAAACGCATTCTTCACTGACTCAACTTCAACCATGTTGAGGCTTGTGACAAGTGTAAAAGTGGCTCAAGACAAAGTTCAGCCAAAGAGTGTTCATACCAATACTTCGTGCACTCGCGGCAAGCCGGTGGAATTCCACAATGTCCATCTCGACGAACAGTCGCAGCTGAGCAAATGGATCATTCTCACTTCAACTTCGTCGGTTGTGCCAGTCTCCACTCGGCCTAGCACACTGCCGCGGTGGCTCAGGATTGACCCGAAAACTCTGGCCTTCAGTTTAAGCTCTAACAAACAAATGGGGCAAACACCCTTGCCTGCCTTTTCAGTATTACAGCCGGGTAATTTTCTTTCGTGGAACATTTCTGGCTGTGAAACGACCAAGCTGCAATCTAACTGTCAGCTCTTAGCTCAAGAGATGCAAGTATGCCAGCCAAAGGCGCCAGACATGACGCTAGAACTGTTTTCTCCCAAAAGCATACAATTGGATTCCTCTGATCCTATCATAGAAGTCGTTTTGAAGCTGTTTTATTCGGGCTTCAAAGTTTCTGCTCCGAGGTCGTCCCAAAGAGCCCTAGTCCAAATCACTGCTTCAACCTCAGGAAATTGGACGCTTGGTACTGGGACGAGCAACGTATTGCTACAATCACGAAATATGGCCGATGTAGAGCTGCTCATCAACCAACCCCAAATTTCGTTGCGTGTATATTTTGAGCCAGGAGTACTTTCTACGGCGCATATCACTTTCAATGCCACAGCATTGCTTGGAACTTCACTGGCTGCCAGTAACTCCACAGAGTCTCTCATATTCGTTCAAGAGAGGCCTGTAATGTGGCATATTGTCCATGCTCACATGATTGCAGACGATGTCAGAGGGCGATTACTGCACGAGGGAACAGCAGGCTTGCTGTCGGACAAAAACACCCTCATTGGTACAGGCATAGTGCGAAGAAATGGAATGCCCGTACTCAAGCCGGAAGCCAGCTTCTTGCAAATTCCTGCATCTTGGCCGGAAAAGAAGCATCTATGTTTGTTTCAACTTGGTGGCGAGCTGCAGCCAGCTCGCACACAGCACGACACATACAGAGTCGAACTTCGGTCTGAAGGGGGGTGGCTAGAAGCCTCCCCAAACGCCCAGAAGCTATTCGTCTCTTTTAACCAAAGCCAACTTTTTACTTCAAAGCAGGATCATCGTGGACCTGGGCCCCAGGAGAGCACAATTGCATTTCAGACCAGTTTGGGTCGCTTGAACTTGCTGCTGTCGCAAAACTTGACTTGCCCATTCAATTTTTATCCATCAAGGAAGGCTACACTTCGACGCATCTTTCTCAAAGCAACTCACATGTCGACTAAAACCGTGTCTTTGACAAGTTTATATCTTCCAGAGGAAAACAAACACCCTGTCTTGCGTTTAGAGCTGAACTCATCAACGCTAGGGACTGGGCTGACTCCAAACCAACGCACCGCAACTTTTACCACAGATAGCCTGGAGCGTCACTTTCAACCGTTTTCTTCGTTGCTTGTTGATGCATCATCTCGTGTCATAGCCGTCAAGTCATGTGTTTTTGCAGATATGGGTTCACTTGAAACAGTTGGGCAGCAGGGTATGTTGCAGGGAGACGCAGCTGTAATTTTTCCACTTCAGTCGCCATTTCAAGCCAAAACAACACTTTCGCAAGTGCGCTGGCGAGAGTCTGTCTTGGGCTCTTCATATCAGCCCAGGCAGATTCTTGCTGGCGTAACTGCATGTATCATCCCGTGCGAGTCACGCCTAGATTGCAATCGGCCAGAAGTTCAAGCCGACAGCTGTCCAGAGCTATGTGCACTGGAATTTGCACAATCTGTCAGGGTGAATCTTCAGGTTGTCAGTAGACCACCGGCAAAAGTGCCGTTCAGCAGGAACGAATGCAGACTTCTGCAGGCTGCTGAGAACCCACATCTGGGCCAGATCTGGTGTGAGGTTCAATTACTCCAGCTTGCGGAGGCATCCTCTGCAAGTCTAATTGTCCGCTCAGATGAGCCTTTCCATTCGATTTATGTGTCAGGTTCAGCCAGTTTGGGGCGAGTACACGTCCGATGTAGTGACGACTTGGATGCACCTGAGCCAAACACAACATTCACTGGTACTGCAAGTCCTGAGAAGTGCTCCAAAGTTTTGCATATTTCAGGACGAGCAGCTGCACTTTCTAGTTTGCTTCGGGATGGTTGCCAGTTGAATAGCTGCATTATGGTCTCTTCGGTGAATGACACTCCACTGCTCTCAATTAAACTGTCCGTCGCAACAGCTCTCGGACAGTGGGAAACTGACATAACTACAGCACTTTCTAGGCCAACTGCACTTTCTCTTGCGTGGCTAACTGCCCCTCCAAGTCGCATTGAATTGGCATCAACGGTTCGTATGCCTCCCATCATAATCAGCACTAGTGCTCAGACGAGGGGTTTAAACGAGTGGAATCTACATATCCGATCACTGCGAACTACAATTTACGTGCTGAACGACACTTGTCCAAAACCCAGCATTGAGCTGCGTGATTCGAGGATGTGGGTCGCCCTGACGTACTCTGCGCTGCAAGCATGCTTGCTGGAAATCGAGTTGGCACCGCGAGCGCAGATAGCAGCTGTGCAGCTGAATGTTTCCACGTGGAGGCGCAATGCTCCCGTGGCCAGTTTGTTTTGGGAGCAACCAGTAGAAAATCCAAGCTTGGGCCTCAAGTCCGACTCAGTGCTCGGTCAACCGCTGCAAGTTCAGCCATTTGTTTGGGCTAGATTATTACAAGCAACCAATGTGACTATCCAGGCTCCACCCTCACTTGAGATTCGGTGCTCAGCTTCAACTGCGAAAGGTGTCTTGGCGCAACAGGCACGGCAGTTTGCTCCTCAGGCTCTAAACTTGGCGACATCCCAGGGTTCGACGATTTCGGTCACAGGAAACCTTTCGTTGTGTCAAAATTTCTTCGAAAATATCTACATTTTGGGAAGCCCGGGCAGTTACTCGGATGTGATCCTTGCAATTGAGTTGGAGTCAGACAGCTCTGGCCAGGCAAAAACTATTGTCACGACCATAACGAGCCAGGATCATCTGAACGAAGTCGGTCTCACCAGATGTAATGCCCCACCGGCCACCGTTCTTGAAATTCCAAGCTTGAAGCACGGTGCAGCTGTGCAGTTTAGCGACTGCCGCCGAACACCATCTCGGGCAGAGCGCCAGGCGGTTGGAGTGATTTTTGCCCCAAGCAGTTCCACAAATAGAACATTTACTATTCGAGAGGCAGGCAGCGCAGTGACTTCACTTGACATGTGTGGCACATTTTATCGCGGCGGGGTTGAGGTGCCTGTAGATTCAGCCTGCTCCCTTGTTCTGACTGAGGTGCAGACTAGTTTTCAGCAACAGCTGAATTCCATCTCCTGGAAGCCCCATAGGCACAAAAGGAGACTGATTTTGGAATTTTCCATCGATTTGGTTGTGAAAGCTCGTGCTGTGGTGAAAATAGAGCCACAGCCAAAACGCAGCTCAGTTCAATGGGCTTCTGGCCAAGAAGCTGTACGCTGTTCAGGTGACGATCTTCGCTGCAAACTACCCCGTATCGGCACAAAAACAGCCCTTCTGTGCTCACAGGCGCTTGTGGCTTTAATCATTAATTCAACTTGTGGAACTGTCTCACATTCTTTTGTTCGGGGAGCTGCATCTCAGGGTGCTGAGGTTGGGGCTGAGTGTGTTCCTTCAGCGCAGCAAATTTCTGTACCAGGATCTCTCCTTTGCCAGCACAATGTGGACTTGACCCTCAACTTGCCGCAAGTTCTCACGCGTAAATCCCGAACCGTGAAAATCACAGCGCGCGCACTAGGAGGTGACAGCGACGCTGAGCTTGCTCTCCAAGTAGACTACAAGGACAAGATTGAAATTGAGGTCCAAAGCATAATCAACATCAAGAACGCCTTTGCCTTTTCGTTAAAAAATCGAGTGATACTGAATTGGTCTGAGAATATTCAAGGGAGCGAAGTTGTGCAGTTGTACGTACTCTGCCGTGACATAAGCTCATCAAATTTTACTGGCGTTACTGACTGGCCCATCAACATAGACTCAGAGGCAGGACTGGAGCTTCGCAGCGGGGGAGTACACGCTTTGTTGTCTGAAGTGCGTCTGGAAGATGCAATCACTGTGCTTCAGTCAGCTGCATTTGGAATTGACTTGCAGACTGAGATCATTGCCTCGCGGGTGCTTGTGCTTGCAGCATGTTTGACGCGACGAAAGTTGCCTTGTGCGACCTCAACTGCAACACTGAATGTTGATATAAGGAAAAGAGGTAGTTTGACTTCGGCAGTGCTTGAGCCAACCATTGCAGAGTGCGCCGCAACTGCTTCAAGCTGCCCAAGCAATTGTATTCTAGATGGGGCGGTCAGCATCCCTACTGGCAGCTGGTGGCTTGTAGGGAAGCAATTCAATTTCAGCCTTGAATCGGCCCGCAGTACTGGGGTGAACAAGCAGCTTGAGCTATCTTTGACCACACGAGCACATTTCGGTGTGCAACAAATTAAAGCCAGTCAACCTCTCATAGCACAGGCATATGCCATTGACTTTGTAGTTGACAGCTCTGCTTTTTTTGCATCTTCCGATACTGTCAATATATCAATTACTTCATCAAGCAGTGAAGCTTCCGAAATTGTTCCACTTCAGTTGGGTGGCCCGGTGTCTTTGGATGAGGGAGAACAACGGATCCAGCCATCGAAGGATTCAAGCTTGTCGGTTGAATGTGCATTTCAATCACTTAGTTTTGTTCAGTCGGGTTTGTCAAGGGTTTCAGTCGGGCGGGTTGTTATAAATGGCCCGGGAGAAGGCCAGAAAACGATTCGTTTCACCTTGCGATTTAATTCAACTTCTGTCGTGGTTCGTGATCTGACTTTGCAAACAAAAATTTTCTCGACCCACAAGAAAGTATTTTCTGGGTTGGTTTCTGAGATTCGTACTACGCCTTTGTTTTTTCATGGGACTTTTAGCATCACATTCGGAGGGTACAGGACAACATCAATCAATTTGAACGCCACACAAGAAGAGCTGCATCTAGCACTAGCTCTGCTTCCTAATGTGGACTTGGTTCAAGTTGCGGCATCTGTAGCACAAATTGGACAAAACTGGGAAAAGGTTTGGCGGGTAACGTTTCTAGATGATTTCGTGCGCCATGTCCCGATTGAAGTTGGGGATCTCAGTGCGCGCTCGGATGTGACCCTTTCCGCAGAGTTTGTGCGATTTCCGTTGGGAGTTCCTGCAGCCTACACCTTGACAAGCAAAATTAACACCAAGCCTGCTGGGCTGTACATCAACACGGCTGATTGCAGTGGAGCTGGAGCCTTGCCTGGTATTTTCCAGCTGGTAGTGGACACAGCCTATGGTGAATTTGCAACCAAGCCGATGCAAACTTCGAAAGATGTCTGGTTGAGCAATGTATCAGACTCTGAGTCTGCGCAGTTTGGCCTTGGTCCAGCGATTCGCGCAGTTTTACAAGGCATAGGCTCAAGTGACTTTGTACGCCTAAATCACCAGTTCCAAATCAAGCAGGTGCAAGTTGAAGTTATGCAAGAGGTGAACCACTCGAGTGATGCCTGCCATGGAGATTTCATGCTTCGAAACTCTCGTATTATCGTCAGATTTCGGCTTCTTCCTCATTGGGTAAAAGCTGTGCGCATTCGTCATCCACACCTGGTGGCCCTGGAGTCTTCGTTTGAACCACCCGTACAGGCTATCATTGGATCTTACATACTCTCTCTGGGCGGTATTCACTCCAGTGCCATTGATGCTTCTGCACCGCTGGCCGCTGTGCAAGCGGCCGTGCAGAGCTTGTTTCAACAAGCCACTTCTCATCAAGACTTTCTTGTTCCTGATGTGCTGGAAAGCTCACACTCAGATTGGACGGGCTTTAAAACGTTTTTGATTGTGTTACATGAGCAACCAATAGACATGGTGTCGTTATTGGTTGGCGCCTCGTCTTTTCATAACGAAGCTTCCGGAGCCCTGATCGATTTGCGCCTCATCACCGGTCAGTTCCACCAACAACCTCAGCTCTTGTTGTCAGATAGTAGAGCAATTACCACACAGCCCCACCCGACTACAGAGGCTTCTGGTGGCTTAAATCCCTATGGGGGTCACCCATTTGAGCAGGCGTTTCGGTTGGTGCGAAATGGAAACTATTCTTTTGCACAGAAGGCATTGTTCGCTGCTACCGCAAAAACTCGAGTAGGATCGGCCAGACAATTGCACGCTTTCTTCAGCCAGGTGTATGTTGTGCCTCCTTCAGATTTCTCTGGAGAAATACGTTTGCAGCTCGAGGTGTGTGCTCTGCCCTGTGCATTGAAATCCGCGACTGTGTTGCGCGCGAAAGTATCTGCACAGTATGCAAGGTTCTCTTTTGACTGGACTAATGAAGCCAGCATTGAAGATACCCACGTTCAGCTTCGGGCACCGGAAGTGCGGCTATCTCATGGAATTGTGAGCCTCGCTTCAGTTGTGCTGACACCGCATCGTGGACAGCTCGCAATGGTTGGCTCAGCAACTTTTTTGCGCGACGTCAACTACTCCCAGGGGCCTAAGAATAGTATATCCTTCATCGGACAGATTGATCACATTCCAAACTTTGCAAAGGAATTAGAGTTTCGTCCAGGACTCAACCAGAACGGCCTCCATTCGATCTCAGTTGAAGTTTCACAACTCACGTATGGTTGCACGACACTGCTGTCAGAGAAAGATTCTCGCACTATTGAGGCAGCACCAGTCAGGTTTATGCAGCAGCCGTTTATGATCAAAGTCAGGGGAGTAAATGATGCGCCATCGGTGCATCTTCCTCGGGACCTCAGTGTTGAAGAAGATTCGCCTCTGCTGATTCAAGGCATAGCTTTGCAGGACATGGATCAAAATTCAACAAGGCTTGGGGGCATGTTTCGCGTGATTTTAATTGTTTCGCAAGGAGAGCTGAGTGTTACTGCCCAAGCAGGCGTCAAGGTGCTTCGCTCACTAACTGGGCAACGACAAGGCGAGTCCTGCGAAACCTGTAGACTGCTCCGTGCTTACGGCAAATCCGACTCACTCCTGCCTGGTCGATTCATTGAAATGCTCGGCTCATTCGATGCCATTCAAGCAAGCTTGACATCTTTGGTATTCAAGCCGCTAAGGGACTTCAGCGGAATTGCGCTTCTGTATGCTGCCATCAACGACTTGAGCGGGTCCACGAACATGGTGCATAGCGCACTTACCACCATTGACGTCGTGGCTACACCGGACGTTGCTGCGGTTGAAATTTTGAAGCACAATCTCATTGCTTTAGAAGATTCGGGGATAGCAGTGCCAGGAATTCGGATCCTTCACCCAGACACAAGCATCGAGCGAACTTTGCCTTCGGATCCCCTCATCCGGCTTCTGCAGCAAAATACTAGCAGCTTGCCGATTTCGAATTATATATCAGTTTTAATGGAACCCCCTGCACCACCACTTGTGAATGTATCTCTTGGGGTGAACTTCGGAAATATTCTTCTCGGGCAGGAAGGCTTAGTTACAGTCCACTATGGATGTCGCAATGATTCCACCCTTTGCATCATGTCAGGATCTGTTGAGCGACTGAATGAAGCTCTTCGGTTCGTTGTCCTTTTCCCTGGGAAGAATACTAACTCAGAGGTATCATGGCGAAGTCTGCAGCTGTTTGCAAGCGCAACGTCGGCGGGCCCTTCTTTTTTGGAGCCAATCCTTGCAGCACACTCGTCCAATAGAATTGCAGTTGAACAGACTTTTTGGCAAGATGGGGCGATATCTGGTCAACTGTTTGCCCGTATCACTCCCGTGCTGCGCCTGGATCCTTATACAGGCTTGCCAGAGTCTTCACCAGCTCGTTCAGGCACACCCGACGAAGCCATCGACGTATTATCTATTCGAATTCTGCCGACCGTAGACGCCCCCACCATTGTCAGTGGCCGGGAGGTTCCAAACTTGCTAGAAAAAAACAGGGATTTTACGGGGCAAACAATCATCTTCAATTCTGCTGTTGCCACAACGGAAGAGCTAGGAGTTCCTGCAAAACTGCGAGTACGGAGTGTTGATTCATCCGAGTTTGAATTCAACAACAAAATGCAGGATTTAGTCACTTTCGTATCTTGCGAACACTGTAAGTTTTGGCGAAGGGACCGAAAGCGGCTGCTTCCGTTTTCGTCGACAGCTCGAGTTACAGGCTTGGGAACATCGTCCGTGAGTATATCTGGCAATCCACAAATGACGAATGTTGTACTGGATGAACTTGTCTTGTCACCGGTAACCGATTACAACGGAAATGATTCAATGGTGGTTTCAGTGTGCCAAACAACACCTGACGGATTCAACGACTTGAGCAATCTGCGAGGCGGAAGCAACTATTCAATGCACGAAAATGTACCAGTTGATTTCCAAGCTTCCATTGAGCAAATGGTGAATCCGCTAATTGACACTATTAATTTTGAGCTCGTGGACTGGCTAAGCGTGCTTCCTGCTCTTCCTCAGGACGTTTTGAGCTTGACGAGCAGTTTACCCGCCAATCAGCAAATATCTCAGCACGTGCTCGAGTTGGCCATGCAGTACTTCAAGACAATTGGAACCACAAGGGTGAAACCTGCGACGGGCTATGTGTTCAGTGGCCGAACTGATGTAGCTGAGGCTTGTGATTCACAAGCTGTTCCAATCATCATCGAGAATACTCCTGAACCACCTTCAATAGCAATTAATGGGTCCTCAATTGAAATAGTAGAGGATACAGGCTTTATCATGGAGAACTGGATCCGTTTAATTCCAAGAGAGAAAGCGAACTCAATCTTGTCGATTTCCTTGGCCTCACAAGATGGTCGTATTGAGTTGGTGAACTCCGACTTGTGTCGCCGACTGACTTGCGCAATGAATACAACTAATATCCAAATTACTGGACGGTCTTCCGAAATAAATGTGGTTCTCAAAGCAGGGGTGCAATTTCTTTCCCTGAAGAACGACAACTATCTCTCGCAAAATAATCCCATGATGCACATCTTGGGGACCGACGTGAATACTCAGATGGCCAGCCACAGACAAATAGGCTTCACCATACTACCATCAAACGACAAACCAGAGATAAGCTTAGATGGGCAAGTTTGCGACTTGTTGCCGCACGGCACGTGCTTTGCAGATCTTCACAATGAAGAGGACTCCGATTTGCCCATACCGCGTTTGATTTTATCAGATGTCGATTCCCAATACTCAGCAGTTTTATTAACTGCTACACTGGAGGCTGAGCAGGGATTGTTGCAAGTATTCAATACTCCAGGTGTGTTCATTTCGGGTGGATCCATGTGCGATTCTGTCGAAGTGCCTCTTGACTCGTTTCAGCGCTCACTGTTCAACAGCAACCAGATAAGAAATGCAGTTCAAAAGGAAAAATTTGCCTGCATCAAGCTCCATGGCGAGCTGAAGAGTGTCAATACAGCGCTAATATCTCTCACCTTTACGCCTAGTCCAGAATATGTGGGCGTCAGCTTGATCAGTGTTGACGTTGAAGATTTTGGCGACATTGACATTTCTTCATTTTCAGAGCTCCCGCCTCGTGAACACAAGCTGCACCGCCAACGAGCTTCAACAGCCATCGTTGTCAATACCACTGCCGTAAACGACCCCCCAATTATACTCGTGCAGGAGTTTCGGCTATTCCCCGTCGAGGATGGAACTTATGGGATCCACGGGGTTTCCATTACAGATTCTGATGCAGGACAGACTGATGATTTTCATCTCACTGCGCGCCTTAACAGTGGCCAATTGCTTCTTGGGCCAGCCCCATTGAATTTTGAAATTGGTATGAGCACCGTCCCTGCATCGCAAGTATCTGTTTTCGGTGAGCTGCGGTTTTTGAACCTTGCACTTTCGAAAGCGATATTTTTCCCCAGCAAAGATGCCTCGCGCATTTCCAGCGGGCAGGAACCGGTGCTGCATTTTGAAATCAATGATTTGGGCAACCGTCCCGCCATTGGTGCACATAATGTCACCGTTTCCGTCGATCTGTTTCTCCACACTCGTCCGTCTGTTGGTTCAATTAGGCTTGAGCCACCGAAATCGATGCAGTCTGCAACAACTTGTGAGGAATGCACAAATTCCTGTGCAGCACCTTCGTTTTTGGCAGTTTGTGCAATAGAAGACCAATTGGTTGCAATCCCAGTCACTTTGCTGACCTCAGATAGCTTGGACATTAGTGCCCCGTCCTATGTGTATGAGCTTTTCATTACTGCCAGCCTCGGGATGATCCGATCAAACCCATTCAGTCAAGTCAGGTTTGAGAGGGGCTCCAGTGAACTCTCTTCGACCATTCAAGCTATGGGCACATTCTCTCAGTTGGCACATTTCCTTGAGAACCTTGAATTTGTTCCAGCTCCACACTTCTTTGGGCTGGCTACCGTGACTCTGACCGTCCAGCAGACTAGTTTTGTTGATTTCTCAGACGTGCCACTCGTGGCATCTGAATTAACAGTTCCTGTAGTTGTGCGAAACGTCAACCACAGAGCCGTGTTCAACATCAATGGAGTTGGGCTGACCAATGGATCAACCACACTGCTGCTTTGGACTGAAGATGAGGCGAGGCAGGTGCAAACGTGGCACATCTCAGACGATGATTCAGCAGGCCCGCCACCTGCTGAACAAGCTTTTGTACACATTTCTTTGAACGCATCCGCAGGGCTTCTTGCAGTCGACCAAGCCGAGATACCGCACGATGTTATCACCCAAACAGCAAATGCAAGTTCACTCAAGGTTCCGAAGCAATCTACAATCAATCGACTGAAAGACTCTTTCTTGGCCACTTCACTACATTTCACAGGGCCGCTAGATGGTGTGAATATTGCTTTGGCGAAGGTCACCTACGCGCCCCCAGCTGACTCAAACTATGGCATGGATGGGTTTGCATATATTCACGTGCAGGTAGCTGACCAGCTTGAACTGAGCAGCAATACTCTTAAAATCTACATTTCACCCGAAGCAGACATGCCGACACTTAACTACAAACCAGCTAGCACCAACGAAGAGTCTCACTGCACCGTTGCGACTTGTGTGCGCGAATGGCCACCATTGCTTATGGAAGAGGATACCGCGTTGCATGTTTCAGGCCTGTCAATCAGTGATGCAGATGGGGTTTCAGATAGCGAGAAATGCTTGGTGTGCCTTTCATTCAATGCTGGGGATGTCTCAATTAGGATTCCGCCATCCTTTTCTGTCCATGCTGAACAATTAGACCTGGAGACATGTGTACGTGGAGCCTGGCCAACAGTGAACAAACTTCTCCGGCACATTTTCATACACCCTATGGTGAACTTTGAGGGCACTGCAGCCTTGTATGTGCGCTTAATGCTCGGTACAAATGTAGAAATTGACACAATAGACTTGGCAGTGGTTGTCAGCCCCGTGGACGATGCACCCTTGATTGAGACTCGCCAGAGTGAAGATGGTGGGCACAGAATTGTCACCCCTGGAGGGCAGGTGACTTCTTTGCAAACGATGGAAATTGCATCACTGCCACGAATCGGTTCATCTGGAGAGCGTAATCAACACTACAAGTTGTTCAAGGTATTGCCAATCCCACCGAGTGCAAACCTTAGAGATGATAATGCACTTGGAACGCAGTTTTCATCATGGCAGATCACTCAAGTCCGCTCTACCAGTCCTGCAGCATCGCCACAAGCCTTTGTGGGGTTAGGTGAAAGTTTGTACTTTTCTGCAGAGGGTGACAATGGAACCCAGCTTTTCCGCGCGAAATCAATGCTCAAGGGTGGTTTTATGGAGCAAATCAAGCAGTTGGATTCAAGTTTTGGTGGAAGCAGGCCTCGGCATCTGACAAGCCTGCATGGCACAGTTTTCTTCTCAGCAAGTGGTACATATCTTGACTGGATTCTCAAAGATGACTGCAATGGCATGAATCATGTGGCAGCTTCTGCAACAGACGTTCCTGCAGGCACCGCAGTCAGACCGGGGCCGCTTTTATTTGTCGCATCACAAAGTTCAATTTGGAATGCAGAGCAGCCGTACAGCTGTCCTGCGGGATATTATTGGGCTGATACCGAAGAAGCAGCGCAGTACCTTTCTGCGTGGACCCATGCACCACAAGCACCTACTGCTTACTCCAACACTTGTGGCTGGACCGGAATCCAGTATGGAGGAGTTGAGAGACGGCGCTTCAGATTTGCAGACAGCTCCACCACCGGGGGATTCATACACGCAGGTAGGTCTCTTCAAAACAGAGTGAATCTGCTGAATTTTGATACAGGCCTCTTCGCGGGTATCGTGTGCTTGCCCGTTCCAGCTGGCTTCAAGAGACAGCTGTACGAAGAGCGAGCGCAGCTTGGACGTGAGCTGTGGCAGTACGACATAAGCTCAGATACAGCGCACCTTGTTGCGGACTTAGAGAAGGGCAGTGCCGGATCAGACCCCAAATACTTGATGGTGCTGCCCTCTGACACAGACAGCACCCTGCTCTTCAGTGCCGCTGTGCACCCGTTCGGGCGTGAACTTTTCATCACGCGGGCTCACGTCGAAGATACCAAGCTTCTTAAAGACATCAAGCCCGGACCGGAAAGCTCAAATCCATCAGATTTTGTTGCGCACACTGTCAATGACACTGCTTTTGTTATTTTCGTTGCAGAGTCACCAA
>Ga0307982_1000726_pt1 | contig 26222 bp, 32 predicted proteins | sample OrgLakmetagen989_FD_201847 | JGI IMG/M metagenome (GOLD analysis project Ga0307982, IMG submission 201847) | Saline water microbial communities from Organic Lake, Antarctica - #989 | ecosystem: Environmental > Aquatic > Non-marine Saline and Alkaline > Saline | place: Antarctica: Organic Lake...
ATCACAGCCCTGAAACGCCACCAGGAAAGGACCAGGAAAGCAAATCGGGAAAACCATCATTAGGGAAGAAGTTGAAACACGAAAAATTGGAAGAAACGAAACACGGACTTTTCAGGAATTGTTTCCTGGGTGCGCCCGAGTGCACAAGAAACCGGGAAAAGAGCCCGATATGAATGTTTCGTTTCTCATGAAACGGGCCTGGCGGGCGGACTGTTTGTTTCTGTTTCCCATGTGGAAACGAAACACCTCGAATTCCAACGTATCTTTCGGGTTTCGTTTCAATTCCGCATTTCAACATAGGTTCTCCTCAGGTAATTGGGCTGAAGATTAGCGTGGATCACTGTTTAGTTCGTTCGATAACGGAAATTTTTATCGAAATTGAAGTTTTCGTAAAAACAAATGGGGATCCAGTACAACTATTCGATATTTTCCTCTTCTCAATGCCTGCCGATCCCACCTGCGACGCTCCACGTAAGAAAGAGGTGGAAACGAAATATACAGGTGAATGGTTGGAGAAACGGCGCGCCAAGCCCATGTGTTTCGTTTCTAGAAACCAGAAACGCCCAGGGCGCCACTTTTATTGTTTCTTGGAAACGAAACACGCGCAAAATCCGGGTTTGTTTCCTGTGTTTCCTCTTTCCTGTGTTTCGACTTCGACCCTATCAAGGAGGCATGCGCAACCAAAAAGGGAATGAGAAATATGCGATCCGTCAGAAGAATGATCCGTTGAGTTTGGAGGAGCTTCGCACTCCCCCCCAGGAGGAAGTCGAAGTCTTGTGCCTCGATTAGTGGATTAGATTAGATTAGATTACACTCCCCCAGTGTAAAGAAAGACAAGGGCAGAAATAACACGCTCTCAGAGGTGATCTGTATTTGCACTTGTGGCGTGTATCTGCGCGTTCCAGAAGGCTCTATCTGGCGTCTTCCCTCCGAACAAGTCGGCGGGGTCTGAGTGCCCAATGTGTTCCACGTCCCAGGTACACAAGGCATTTCTCCGGGCTATTTTTGAGACAGGCCCCGAAGGGCCGGAATTAGAAGACTAACAGGCAGAGAAGAAAAGCAAAGCAGCGAAAACTAGACCTAAGAAGCTAATCAGGCGCACATGATTTTTCGCCCTAGTAGGGCACCGGCTCAATGTTCTTGTCAGGCGGCGGGCGCCAGCCGCTCTCAGCATCGCCTGTCCTCTTTCTTGCTGCATATGGCCAATTATGGATCACGTCGCCGTATGGTGCGGCTTAACGCCGTCTACCATCGGTGATTGTTTCTCCAGCCCTGTGCATCAGTACTTCACGAGGTCGTTCAAGGAGTCGATTGTGTTCATGCTCGGACTCACATGTATCCGAGTTTGGTGGGGAGTTTTTACGCTCATCCTGAACCGACTTCCTCTCTGCTCCAAGTCCACGGTCTTCCCACTCTAACCGATGGGATGCCTTAACCCAACGAAGAGCTGCGAGCCTATGCTCGCTAGGTAGAACACAAACTTGGAAGCAAGCTACAAAGCAGGGGAAATCGTAGGGGAATTTTTCTCCGCAAACCGTGCATAAGTTCAGTGGCTACGCAGGTGTCGGGAAACTCACCGACTACACCCACGAGCCTCACCGGGGAAGTTGAGCGACGGAAGGTATGCACACTGCCATAATGCTTCGATGCACTCTCGACCAAAAGAGTATTCCACAATATGTCGTCGTAGACGATTGCAATGCACTGCCTCCTCTCTTCCGCGGTGACAACTGAACCCCGACCGGACACGCCGTTGAAGGAGGGGTAGACGAAGATATGGAGGTAATGTAGGCGGTAGAGTGTGCAAATTGGCGGCCGTAGGCCAAATGATACATACATATGATGAAATTATATGCTCCATTCATCAGGGAGGCCACCCTGCGAGTCAACATGGCCCTCCGGTCGGAGGGCCATGGTGGGGATCCTTCGCCAAAACTACAGGGGTGTGGAATAGTGGAATAGTGTACTCAGGACATCAAGCAGCACCATGGAGGCTTCAGCACTAAGAGTAAGAAGAGATGGAGAGATTCCCGTTTTTTGTATTAAACTAGATCAGATTTCAATAGCGCCAAGCGGAGTTCGAGTGGGGTACAGGGGCTTACTGCCAAATTCAGTTGAGAAATCCAATTGCAAGTACAAGTGTAGAGTTGGCATTTGTGTGGCATGTGTACCAAATTGGGTCTTCTTCTTGTACAAATTACATAGATCAGGATTTTTAACCGATAAACTTCAATTGCGTCCCTTCGGGGCCTGTGCTTTTAGATTAGATTATAATACCCAGTGCAAAGAAAGAGAAGGGCAGGAATAGCACGCTCACGTAGGTGATTTACATTAGCAGATGTAGGATGTATCTGCGCGTTCCAAAAATCTCCATCTGGCGTCTTCCCTCCGAACAAGTTGGCGGGGTCTGAGTGCCCAATGTTCTTCACGTACACGAGGCAATTCCCCGGGCTATTTTTTTGCCCCAGTGGGGCATTGGCTCAATGTTCTTGTCAAGTGGTGGGGGCCAGCCGCTCTCAGCACCGCCTGTCCTCTATCTGTAGTTTTATTGCAAAATAAGCTATTATATTTCTCAATTTTGACACAGGCCCCACTTTTGACCGCTGTCATCACTTTTATGGCCACACGGGCATGTGTATCTGATTAGCTTCCTACAGTAGTTTTTTTACCCTCGTGTCTTCTCTCCACCTTTCAATTTTCATACAGGCCCCGAGGGGCCGCAATTAAAGAGGTGGGGATACAAAGGAAAGCAGCAAAAATTAAAACTAGGGAGCTCATCAGTAATATGGCGCACATGCCCATGTGGCCATTAAAGTGATGATGGCGGTCAAAAGTGGCATGCATTCTCATCCAGCTATAGGCTATAGGCTATAGGTTTTTTATTTTCGCCATTGCCAATAGCCATTATCGAGTACCGGTTGCTGAGTTACATGGTACGTGCACAAGGCAATGTGCCATGTGTGAGAGTGCGCCTATTCCAGTTGTGTTAGCTGTGTGCTATATGGCCTATCTCTATCAATCGGAGCTGGCTTACGAGACTACGAATCACAAAAATCGTACATGTGGGCTACCTCATAAGAAATCTGGCATTTCTAGAACATTAGTTGTTTTCAGATAAACGTCTTTGAAGTCCAATGAGGTAAGGCGCAAGCGAGCTAGGGCGCTGCACAGAACTTGATTTAAATGGCATTTTAAAATTATGATTCTGAGCCCGCCCGGTGCAGCTAGCGCACGTGGGAGACCCTAAGTGTCGCGTAAGGCGAAGCCTTGCATGACGAAAATGCTACCGCGGCCCGCACGGCCTTGTCGAAGTCCGACAACCACAAGCTGGACTCGGCGGCGCTACGAAGCCGCGACTGCATGTAACTCATCGCCATTTCATATTTTCAGTGGATTTCGGTGATAAAACACAAGAGGCTCGATCGAAAGAGCGTGGCGTGAGTTACGACATGCCCGAGCTACAACATGCTCGGGTTTCTTATGAGGTAGCCCGCAAATGCACTTGAAGCTTAAAGCCATACACATCCTGCTGCGAAATGCCCAAGGGCGATAGACATTAGAACACAACACCAGAGAACACAGAGAACACAGAGACAAGAACGCGCGCCCAACAAGAAGATCTCTCGTCCAGTCACCTAATTCGCATATGCCAAATGCCAAGGCAAAACCGTTTCATTATTGGTCGACTGCATCTGTATCTTTACAGCTTTCGGCCCGACCCCGTAGGCGTAGTTGACCGCATCGATGATGGGCGCGGCCGGCCAGCGGGTTTGGCGGGGTCTGCCTTACTGGACGACGACGATGACGCGCCGTAACCGCTGCTCGTTGTACTGGCCTTGAGCTCCGCGCCACCCATCGACGCAGGCCGTGGCGGCCGCCTTGACATGCTCCCTTCGCCGCGACCGCTGCTGCTGCCTTCGCCCCGGCCCGCGCCGCGGCCTGACCGACCAGCGGTGCCCATGGAAGCTGGGCGAGGGCGTGTCGACGAAGTGAGGCGAGAAGAGGTGGTTTTGCTGGCAGTCGTAGTTGATTTCGGTGGTGCAGCTGGAGCAACGCCTTCATCGCCGCTGTCGCCTTTTTTGCTGTCCTTGTCGCTATCGCTATCACTGCTCGAAGACGAGCTCTCGTCATCGTCGTCGCTGACAGCGGCTGCAGCAGCTGCGGAAGTGGTTGCTGGAGAAGGAGCGCGAGGCCTTGAAGTGGACGGCCTTCGCACCGACGTGGAGACAGGTCGAGTCACTGCTGGAGACTCCGAGCGAGGCACTGAGGTAGATGAAGAGGACGAGGAAGCAGTCAAAGAGGGGCGGCGGCGCACCGGCGTGGCACCACTCGTAGCAGCAGGAGGCTGCGCTTTCAGCTGCTGCACTTGCTTTTGCGCGGCCTGAAGTTGATCGCGCAGCAGGCTCACTTCTTGCGCCGCGGCTTTGAGTTCCACTTCGGCTTCTTTGGCTCGTCGAGCAGTGGCCGCGACTTCCGCGGCCGAGGGGCCGGCAGACGACGAAGAGTCTTTCTTGCTCGCTCGCTCTTGCAGAGTCGCCAGCTCGCTTTTCACGAGGGACAATTCCCGCTCGGCGGCGCGACTGTCGGCTTTTGCTTTCATGAGCGCACCTTCTAACCCTGATGCGTCCACGTTCTTCTTGGCCGCTCCGAGGGAGATGTTCCGCATGCGCGATCTGAAATAGCAAGAAGGCAATGCCAAGAAGAAATAGGTGAAGTGAATTCATTACAACTGTGCACTCGACTTCATACAAGCATCCAACTGTGTGCCCTAGTCTCCAAAAACAACGGAATCAAAAGTAAACATTCCATTTCGTCGTCACTCACGCAAATTTGAAGGTGCAGCGCGTCTCGTCGCTGTTGCCCTCCGCCGGCGAAGCGTTGAAAATGAACATGCAACGCGCAGAGCCGCCGAGCGCAGACTGCAGTAAGAAGGTGAGCTTCGAGTTGCGGAACGGCACGTGCCCCTGTCCCTTGTCCAGCGCTTCCATAACGTCACCCAGAGCCGACAAGCTCTTGTTGATGCCCTGCGCTTCCTTCATGGCTTGCCCCGTGACGCCACTCTTGGCTACCCGCTCGCTGCCGGCCAAATCGACCAGGTATAGCCGCCCGAACACTTCCGCGCCACCGTTGGTGCGCGTTGCCACATCGACCATGAGCACCTAATGCACGGAGTTGACGTTGAACACGCGGAATGCAATATCCCAAGGCAGGCACATCCATTCAATTGATAAGTCTCAAAAAAAAGCAAAGTGAGAGATAAAAAAAGCACGACAAGCAAGCAAATGAAATAAAGTTTGAACTTTGTATTGATCTTGATTGTAATTTACCATATGGCTTCTGCTCGACGTCGCGTTCATCGCCGTCGAGGCTACCGAGCGCGTAGCATTGCCTCGTTCGAAAGCATCCAACACCCCATTGGTGTCTTCCACGGGCTGACTCACGAGGCCAGGCACGGTCATGAGGCCATTAGCGCCCTGCTTGATGTCGAGCTTGGACGCCTTGGCATCGATGTCCTTCTTGGATGGAGGCGGGGCCAGCAGGCAGCGCACTTCTTCGTTGTAGATTTCGAGCATGCTTACTTCGGCGCGCCACTCGAAGGAGGTCACCGAGCCGCCGGAGCCCGTCGGAGGAGGCGGGCGCTCGGCTACTGCTGCTCCTCCCCCACTGTTGCGGCCCTTGCGACGCCTCTCCAAAGCGCTTGCTTCGGCGCGTTCCTGCGCTTCCGCGTTGGTCCGCGCCGCTCGCTGCTTCAAGTTCAGCATTTCAAAGACCTTGTCCATGGTTTGAAAGGAGATGCCGGGTTTCCCTTCGCGCGGTAAGCCCGTCATGGTGAAGGTCTTCCCACTCCCCGTTTGCCCATAGCAACAAATGCACGCGTTGAAACCGTCCACCACACTCAGGGCCAGGGCTTCTACTTGCTCGAATATCTGGGCCTGCGACGACTGCGCGCCCCACACCTGATCGAAACCGTAAGTTTCCCACGCTTGCGACGCGTACACCCCCACCTCAGTTTCGGTGATGAGCTCCACGGCTGGCTCGTCGCCCCGGTCTACCTCAGTGTTGTTGAAAGGGCGAATGCGGCAGCACACTTGAATGTTGCCCTTGAGGCTCTGAATCTCGAGCATCAGCTTCGCGTTGATGCCTCGCTGCTCGATGTACCGCTTCTTGAGGTCAAACACTGCGTCGCTCAGCTTCACCACTTCCCGCCCGCTCTTGGTGGCTTCCCGCCGGAACTCTTCTTTGGCCGCTTCCACGCTCCGCAAGGTATCGTTCAAGGTGTCCAACTCGTCTGCTTGCTTTTCAATGCGCATCAAGAGGCGAGACGTATCTTCTCCGCCACCGCCGCCGCGCCCGCCGCCGCCGGGACTGCCGGCGCCAACTTCCGACACGATTTGCGACTTGAAGCTGTCTAGTTGGCCCATAAGAGCCGCCATGTCGGCGCCGCTGTTGCTGCCGTTGTTGGCATTGGCCTCCTGAGCCGCCTGCAGTTGCTGCAGCGCCGCCAGCTGTTGTTCCATAAGTTTGTTGGCTTTTTCGCTCGCCATTCTCGACGTTTCTTCGGTGTGTTTGCGCATGACCCGCAGCTCCAATTCGAGCTCCTTCACGTCCACCGTGGCCTTGTCCGCGACTTCCTTCAACTTCCGCGCGTTGGCCTGGTGCCGCAGGCCCGCTTTCAAGACCCGCTTGTGCACCGTGCTGGCGATTTTGTACCGCTTGTGCACGCGGACCCGCCACCACCGCTGCAATTGCCACGCCGCACTCGAAGCGCGCAGTGCCCCGCGACCGGTGCCGCTCGACCCCAGGCCCGACAAGAAAGCGCTCCCGCTGCCCCCGCTGCCGTCGCCCCCACCCTGTGCTTTCGCGAGCTGGATTACGGTGGCAATGGTTTGGCGCACCCACTGTGTTGCATAGCGCTTCTTCCACCATGTGACTAATATTCGACTGGCCTTGCGCTGGCGGTTCAGCGCTCGCATTGCGCGCTGCTTTCGAAACATCGTCTGCAACTTTGTGACCCGTGCCTTGGTTTTGGACCAGCCCACCAACGTCTGGCGCAAGTGGCGCTTCCCCGCGCGATGCCGTGCCACTCGAGCAAGCACCTGCCCTGCGCTTGCCTGCGCGGCCTTCTCCAGAGACGCACGCACTTTTCGCGCGGAACGCAAGAATTTCGCCACCCCTCTTGCCACCCCTCGGAACAGTGCTCGGCGCTTCCGCTTGGCTGCTCTGGCAGCGCTCTGCATCGCGTGCTCCTGAAAGCGCTTCACTGCAGTTACCCCCTGTTGCCCCCGCACCCATGCCTGGGCCTTCACGACACAGCGCAGCGCAGTCGCATACCGGCGCTGCTGGGCAAAGCCTCGCCACAGCGCTTGCACGCAGGCCGCGGCGCACTCTTTCGCGTAAAGTTGCCGCCGCAAGGCGAGCAGCTTGCAGAAGCCCAGCACACCCAACTGCCTCAGCGCGGGGCCAGTCACGCGCACCACACCCCGGTGACCCCTCGCCCACGACAACTTGTGCGCTCCCAAGCGCTTTTTCGACACTACATTGCTGCTTCCAGCGCCCAGCAAAGGTTTCTTCGTGGCACTTCCACCACCAGCAGCGCCTGAGCTGGATTTCGTACGTGCTTTCCGCCAGGTGAGCACCACGGTAACGTTGCCTCTGGTGTAGAGCCGGTGAAGCACGGCCGCCCGCCGCGCGAAGGCTTGAAGCACCACGCACGCAGCTCGGAAATGAACGAACGCACCGAAGAGAGGCCTCGGCCGTCGTGGTGGAGGCACTGGGGCATGGCGAGCGCCTCCTAAATACGAGGAAGAAGAAGAAGGCAAAGGAAAAGGTGGCGGGCGCCACCGCGGCGGGAGGGCACCTCGTGCATACGCCAAGGGCCAAGATGAAGACGGAGAGTGGCTACTATGGCTTCCGCCCATCGACTTCTCTTTGACACGCTTATTGCCGTCCACAGCCGGCCTCGTTGATCGCAACACCCGAGAGAAGGCTTGGCTAGAAGAGCCCCGCACTAACACGGCGCCACGAACCCACGCCTGTAGCACGAGGCGCGCCCCATCCTCCATCTCAGAAGCACCTCGCAAAGAGGCCAGACGATTCCGCTCGCGCTTCACCTGAAGATTGTGCAGGAAGAAGAATTCAGACATGCTTGTGTATGCACGTAAATTGCTCAGGAAATGCAATAACCTGCAAATCAAACGAATCCTTACCAAGTAATCAGCAACTGCGCGCACGAAACGCTTCAACAATTGCCGTCGCTTCACCCATTTCTGCAGCTGGCTCGCAGCGCTGTGCTCGGCCTTTTCTCGGGCCATTCTCGCCTTCGCTGCGATTAACCTCGCTTCGGCTGCTGCAGCATCCCAGGCCCCCCTCTTGGCTCGCCGGTTGCGCAGCCACTGCTGCAAGAGAGTCGCCGTTTTCACTGCACGTTTCAAGTGTCGCATCGCTCGCCATCGCCGAATCAACACCTGCGCTACTACGGACGCAGTCTTGAGTTGCGCATAAGTCTGGAGCTGCTGCTTGTACCTTCCCATGGCTTGAATCAAGCTCGCGGCTTTATGCCGCTTGAACAAGTGGCGCCTTCCAGCGACGAGCTTTTGCAAACTTTTCAGGGACATGAGCGACAGGAGGCGCTCGTCAAAGAGCAAGAGCTGAGAATGCGCGTGCCGATTTAAACTACCACCGGTACTGCTGCTGCTCCCTTTTGGCGGTGTTACGGATGACGAGGAGGCAGCAGCAGCAGGCAGCCCTTGACGATGGTGGAGATCATGCTTAGCCATGGGCTTGCGCATGGAGCTAAGTTCAGCCTCGCTACTACTATCTTCGTCAATGTTGCTGCTGAGGGAGCGCGCAAGCCTTGACTCGGCTGCACTGCCAAAGGTGGCCTCGAGGGAGCCCCGCTCGTGGCGGCTGTGGTTGCTTTGAAAGGAAGCTTGGAAATGGGCTAAGTGACCCGCGAGTGACGCGTCTGGCCACACCAAGCGCACATGCCGCACCTGCGAGAAAGGTGAGCGAGGGGGGGTTGAGAAAAAGATAAAGACATAAAGGGAGCAAAGGTATAAAAGACCAGATGAGAGCAAAGACCACAATAATTTAATCAAGAGTCATCGCAGTCCGAGTACAGTACAAAAGATTACACACCACAGTAACTGCGCGCGTCGCCGGTCCTTGTCGCACGTAAAACCCACGGGCACGCGCCGCAATTCTGGACGCGGCACGCTTTGCTTTCGCTAGATGAAGCTTGGCCACCCTACCGTGCCACACCGCCTGGATGGCCGCAGCTCGCCGGTGCCACTTCGCCAACAGTTGCCACGCGCGCCACCGCCGCACCAAGCTCTGCAGCGTGACCACCTGCTGGAAGTTGCGCGCGTGCGACGAAGTGGCCGCCCGCCCGCGCGCCAGGCTCTGCAGTTTGGTGGCAGCGCGGTGCTGCTGCGCGACCTGCTTCTTCACCAACTGCCGCCGCCCGCTGCTTTGTAGCTTCACCACTGCACTCAAGCGATGGTTGGCCCGCAGGCAAGCCATCTTTTGCCTAGCTCCACTCTGTAATTTGGTGGCGGCTGTCTGCTGGCGCCGCAGCCGTTGCCTGGCCATGTGGCCTCGCCCCACTTTCTGGACCTTCAGCACTAAGCCAATGGAATGTTTGAACTTGTCCTTGACCCGCTTGCCCTGCCACGCCCGCTGCACCAACCGTGCACTCTTATGCCACGACGCCACCATGCACCGCACTCGCCACCGCCTAACCATGGTCTGGTGCTTCACCACCCACAACCGCACGTAAAAATACCACCGCGACGTGCTGAACTGCCTTCGCAACGCCTGTATCTTCACTGCGCTGGCCTTCTGGCGTCGGTATTTCTTGGCTACCAGCAGACGGCGACAGCTGGCCTGCAAGGTCACTGCTTGCTCGAACCGCAGCTCCGCTAGTTTGAGAGGCAGGCCGTTGGCGCCTTTCCCCTCGCGCAGCAAGGCCTTTCGGCTCGGGCCCTTGGGATCGTAGTTCGGGCCGCTGCTGGAGCCCGCATAGAGATTGGCAGAGGACTTGCCCCGGCGCCGCGTGCGAATGCCTCGACCGCCATTCACCGAAGCTCGCATGCTCCCGCCCCCCCCGCCCGACACCAACTTGTGCGCAGCAATTTCGGCGGCCGAATGGCCCACGTGTTTGGCCAGCTCTACTTTGATGGCTTGCGCGGCTGCTGCTGCTTCCGCTGCGGCCAGGCCCACTTGGTGCTCGGTGCGGAGAAACATGGACTCTAGTTGCTTGGTCACGTGCGAGAGCTTTTCTTCTTCTACGCTTTTCTTCGCCAAATTCGACTCTAATTTGGCATTGGCAGCTTCCAAAAGCTTCGGTTGCTTGGCCTTGTCCTTGTGGGTGGTCGCTTCTGCCACTGCCTTTTCCAACCCTTCCATTTTCGCCACGTAATGGTTTACCGATGCCACCTGAATATTTCAAAAAAGAAAACGTGGATCAGAGCGCAGCAATAGGCTGAAGTTCATGCCACAACCTTTTACCAAAACCTTTCACTCCTTTTGTTCGTCTTCCAAGTCAAGTCGCTTGCTCGCTCACTTGCTTGCTTCTTCATTCGCTTACCAGTTTTGGCCTTTCTTTGAGCATGTCAAGCACCGTGGGTTCTTGAAACAGGGCTGAGGCGTTGGTAAGTACACTAGCAACTTCGTCGTTGACTCTGGCGACGGTAATTTCAAGCAACTCTTCCAATTCAATGTCGGCATCCAGGCGAGCTTCCACTTCTGGCTCCACTTGAGCTACCGTGAGCTGTTGATTAGAAAGAAAAAGGGAATAAAACAAAATAAAGAATACAAGGCGATGATGGTGATGGGGTTAAGCTAACAATAGTATCAAAAGCATGATTTAAAAACATTGCATTCACAGCAACATTTAACCTCATCATTACAACCCCTACATGTACAACACGAACCTGGTCAGCGTCAAAAGTCGCAAACCGCTCGAAGTCCGTGCGCATCCGGCTGACGTCATCCCCCCCACGGGGCAACCCGCACATCGCCAAAAAAGTTTCGTCCAAGTCCACGCGGCTCCGAAACGCTTCGTCCACCTTGGTGGCAAAGGTCGTCGCTGCCTTGACCGCTCCGGGGAGCGCGTCCCGGTACAGACCGTAAAACGACGATTCGGTGGCGAAGTGGGTCTCCATCGCGTCGTCGGTGGCCCGGAAGTCCGCGGCTTTCCCGTATTTCACGCGGTGCATTACATTCGTGCGCCAGGACGACGCTGACGCGACTTTGGCAGGCGCTGCCTTCTTGCTCGACGATGATGCGTCTGCAGCAGCACCTCCCTCCTCGTCGGCACCCGCGCCAGCACTGGCAGCCCCACCATCGGTGGAGGGGCGAGCCAACCCTTTCACGGGGCAAGATTGCCCCAAGAGGTCTGGGTCAAGCGTGAAGCGGCCGAGGTTGCCAAAGGCGTTGATGAGGTCGGGAAAGTGCTCGTGCTGGGCGCGCTGCCAACCGACGAAGTTGACCGTGATGAGCCGCTCTCGTGCCGCTTCGATTTTGGTGAAGTTCGCCACTGCCGTCTCCGTGGACATTTCCAGACGAATCATGGTTTCGTCGTATTTGGTCTAGGATTCACGATTGCATGTTTTGGAAAAAGGTAACAGGCAATGAGATGATAAGATACTGATACATTCACTTCCATGAAACGGTATCATGAGCAGGGTTGAAACTATAGCATCGCTGCGCAAGTTTCAGTGAGGATTCGACATACAAGAGAGCATTTCTCCCACCAAGGCCATGCCCCTCGCCCCCCTTTCCTATTCCAAACTCTCAACGATATTCACCATCAGCTTTGTATCCATTTGATTCACACCTGGTTGCGAGCCAGTTTCTTCGCGTCCGCTTTTTGGAGCCTCAGCTCGGCCAGCTTCCCCACGTAGTGCGCGAACTCCTTGTCGACGGCCGCTCGCGCTTTCAAGCTCTCGTTGGTTTCTGCCACCAGAGCGGTGTCCTCTGCCAGCGGCGCTTCTAAGACCGTTTCAAACGCCTGCAAGTACGCAGTCCCAACGGAGGACGCTGCCGCTGACCCTGCCCATTGCTGCACGGCAGCGGATCGCCACTGCGGTTCTTCGGTGCCAGCCAAGCGCACGGCCTTGAAAAAGGGTACATGTACACAGGCATACGCAGGCAGCAAGGATGTTGGTGTTATGTGAATATTGTGCAATACACGATGCGCACTAGCACGAACCCAATAGCAATTCTCGTGCGAACAAGAACTTGTCTGAAACATGGAAATTTCTATTGCACACCCCACGCATGAAGCGATCTTTGCCTGTAATTTTGAACACAGGAAACAGAGAAAGAAAAAGAACATAGCAACGACGTAGCACAAAACCTAGATTTCTCTAAAAGATTGAAGCTCTCAATCAGGGGAGCATCTACATGAAAGGACCAGCGCCAGTGCATGTATGCGTGCATGAATGATTTCGCTCACCTCAGTCGCGAAATCTTGGTCGTGTTCAAAAGCAGCCTTGAAGCACTGCTTGTGCCATGCTACCTGCTCAACTAGATCAGCTAAGCGCCGCTCATAGAGTCGAAAGCGCGCGATTTTCGCTTCGAAGGTTTTGTCGTTCTCGTCAGGGCCCGCGTCTTCTTCCTCGTCGCCTTCCTCATCCTCAGCGATACCTTCCCGGTCCTTGCTGAATCCCAGTCCGAGTGACGACGCTTTTTTGGGCGCAGCAGCACGGGCCGTAGAGGTAGTGCGAGAAATAGTGCGAGCTAGAGATCTACCGGGGCTTGCTCCGCGCCGAAGACCGCGCGCAACGCTATTGGACGGCGAACGGTCGCGCGACACCCCACGAGAAGAATTACGCCGGAGAGCACGACCACCGCCTCCGCCGCTGTCATCGTTCAGGACTACGGTCGCAGTTGCGTCGACGTCCTCAACCTCAGGGAGAGTCCAGCTTGTCTCATTCGTAGCCGCGTGGAAGTAGTACGTGTTCCCAGAGGAGGGATCTACCACTGCCTCCCAACCAGGTGGAAGAGCTGGGCTGCCTCCAAAGCCAAGAGGTGGAACCCAAGATGTCTCATTGGTGGTGGAGTCAAAATAATATGTTTTACCGGTTGACTGGTCCACCACCGCCTCCCATCCCATGCTTAAAGCAAACGAGCGGCGGCCAGCAACGTCTACCCCACGCCAGTTGTTTATAGAGGAAGCTGCGGTTCAAATATTCCTTTTTTTGTTCAGAGAGATGTTGTGGATACCGTACCGAATGACGCGAAGACGCGAAGCAGCGAAGTGCAGCAGAGCTCTGCGAATCACAACTTTTGGCCAACAAAGCGCGCCACGATCAGCGATACGTATATCAAGGATCAAGGGTTTAGAGTTTAGATACTGTATACCTTACGTATATGACACTTTGTTAAGCTCTGAGCGAGCTCTGCCTGAGCAAGCAAACGATGCATGAACGAAGGATCGAATAAGGCTAGCGTGATAATTTTGGTGCTTAGCTAGTGTGTATTCTATTAGCTTTGGCTCCAAACATTTAAAGTCGCTTAGAAGAGATAGATGTTGTTGGCTCATAAGGGTTGATAACGTAACGAGCTGCGTGAGGTTGAGAAAAAGAAAAACTAGAACGGCAATTCGTGGATCCTAAAGCAGTTGTCACAGGACATTAATATGATGATAATGATTATTGCGGCCTTCGCTGCGCTAGGCTTGTTTTCTTTCACATCAGTGCGTGCTGACGACGCATTGAATTTATGGGACTGGTTTCCCGACATCAGCGCAGAGCCCCCTTACGTAACGGGCCGTCGGCGGCGCTCTTTGCTTCGAGGCGAGGACCCGAACGACTACGCTAGCTTAGTGGCTACCACCAAAGACAGTGATGGGGTGACTTGGCCCTGTGTGGTGAATCCTTTCCAAGGCGTGATGTGGCGCCTGAAGCCTACTCTGGGCGAAGAAGCGCAGGAAATGGAAATGCCAACCTGTCGACAAGTGAGTGCTGCTTGGGCGTGTGCAATCTGTATACCAAATACTTTCCTATACGTAGGATATACATCGTTTAACGTTTCCAATTGTGGTAGTGTAGCTCTACTTCAACTATATTGATCATATCAAATATGCCTACCTTATCAATAGGCCTACGGCTCGGTATTTGGGAACTTTACGGCAATTCGGCCCGATGGTCCTACCGTGGAACGCCTGCTTGCGTTCCTTCCAACCGAAGTGCCAGCGCTCGAAGGGTTGCTGTATACTTCCGGAGATAGTGCCATGGCTGCGAAAGTGAAGGCAGCTTCGAGTCTCGAGTTGCGGTATTCCGACGACGGTGGAGTGACACAAATGGCGGTGGAGCTGGCGACGCGCAACCGAGGGCGGTTCGTGGCACCCGTCAGCGTTGGTGTCCTTTTCTTCCTCGAAATTGAAGTTGTTGATGCCAGTGCTGCCACAACTTCTCAAGAGCCAGCACTGCATCGTGTAGGAGTGGCGCTGACCCGGCCCGGCGCCTTCTCGGTGTTTGCTCACACCGCCATGGCCTCATCTCGAGCTCGCACACTCAGCAGTTTAATTACTTCCAACCGCCGCAAGGTTTATAATAGCAATAATAATGATGGTGCCAGAGAAAGCGAGGTGGAGTCATGTACGAATCCTAGCGCGGCGGCTGCCGCGATAGCTGCGGCTGCGCTAGCTGCCGCTGCCTCTCCTTCTTCAGATAGCCCTACAACTCACTCGGATCAGGCTTTAAAAAGAAATATTGGAGGCGTGAACAGTGCTGACACGAGCGGCAACCATAAAGACAGCAGCGGTCAAGTTGACCCAATGAGGCCTGTGAAAGTGATGACCTACAACGTGTGGAACTTGAATCCCCCTCCTTACGTGTACAAAGACGCAGCTGCGCGGTGGCAACGCTACGAGCAGCGAATCGACCAACTTGTGAAGGTGACTACTCATGCCCATGCTAAAGTCGACGAGGCACGAAATGCGTCGTGCATGCATTGTACTGCATAGAGACCGCTGCATTATCCTAACTACAATATGGGCTGCACTTTTTTTTCTAACCTTTTTTTTTTTCTCTCCTCACGGCCATCTGGTGACATCAAAGGTGATTCTGGACGAAGCGCCAGATGTAGTGGCATTACAAGAGGTAAAGTGTGCACACCTATCACGTGGCATCTTTTGTTAGGGTTGAATCTGTAGTACAGCCGTGAGCGACTGTTGCAATTTTCTGTACGCACCTGTGGTTCGAGTTGGAGATTTTGACACTACACTCTTTCTCTGCATCTCTCTGGGTTCTTTTTTCTTTGCCTATTTGTATGATGGCTGTGTTCCACTTGATGTCCTTAACTGCCCTTCGCCTTCTCAAAAGCGCTGCAACTGTTCCCATGTACCTCTGCATAGGTGCGCCATGACGACAGCTTCGGCCCGCCTGCCGCTGCCCACGACCAAACACCGTGGGAATCGATTCCAGCGGGCTCTTCCAAGGGCGCTGCTCAGGTATGGTGTGCACGGTGGAGTGTGTGATGTTTGGTGGTACGCTAATGTGTGGTTGTGTTTGAAGATAGTGCGCTTCTGTGAGCGAAGATGCTAGCCCAAGAGGAAGTGAATAGAGATGAGGGACTGCAGGTTGTTGTGACAAGCTAATTCAAAGTGCGCTTGTTATTCTGGAGATTCCAATCAAAGCGTGTGCCTGCACAGTATGGCTACGTGTACGTGGAGCAGGCATGAAATGTTCTGTGTTCTGCCTTCCCCTGCTTACATGGCAGGTGCGTCACCTGGCCTCTCGCCTCGCAGCCGGTGGCTTCACCCAGTACGTCTACCAGCCGGCCATGCTGTACTACCAGGTAGGCAGGGGCGTTCAACTGGTGGGCTTAGATTACTCGACTTTGGCTCAGTGCTATCTGCTACCGTGCATTGCGCGAATGTTAAAAATCCCAATATTACTTTGTCTCCCTTCATATCACCTGATAAATGTGCCTGATTATTCTGTTGAAGTTTTTGCTTCCGTCCTTTTTCATATGTATCTTTTCTTTGTCGTCACCGTACAGCCCCCTAGTGGCGGAACTCGGGCACCCTACGGAGGGCTGCGCGAAGAAGAGGGCCACGCTATCTTCAGCAAGTTGCCCCTCGTGGACAGCAATCATTTGCTCTTGCCGCGCGACGCAAGCGACGGAGAAGACGGCCACCAGAGAGCGGTGCTCCATGCGGCCTTACATGTGCCGTGGTGGCCCCTCGGGCAAGACCTCGTCGATATTTACTCCACCCATTGGTCCCTTAGCCCCTCAGCGCGCTTGCGGAGCGCTTCCGCACTCAACCAGTTCACGCGCCTAGGCCAGGGAGCTATGAGCGTGGTCATGGGGGATTTCAACGCCGAGCCCCACGAGGAAAGCTTGCAAGCTTTGAAGCGCTTCGGGTTTCAAGACGCGTGGCTTCATGCAGGCCATTCGGAGCCCGTGCCAGGTTCCAGCGATGCCTGGGCAGTGGCTCAAGCACACACGTTTCCGAGCTGTAATCCTATCAAGCGCATTGACTTCGTGCTCGTTCGACCGAACAATCAAGAAGTTCACGACAGATCACACAAGAGCACCGAGGATCCAACAATTACACCCAAGGAAGTGGAAGTAATGGCGTGCTCGGTAGTGGGGCAGGCTCCAGCGGATGAGAGCTACACCCCACGGGATGGCCTAGGCATGCTGGATGACGATAGTCCCGTATGGGGCTCAGACCACCGAGCTGTCGTGGCGGAGTTGCGCCTAACGTAAATTGATGCTGCGCTCGTCTACTATGAAGTGGTTAGAGAAATGAGTTACGCGCTTCATGAAGGAAGAAATTGGGAACTCTAGAGCTAATTGCCCCCATGAGCCCATGACATTCGTTTTAGGATAAGCCATGTGAATGTGACATGGGTGCCTGGAGATGAATATATGTAGCAATACCACCCAGAGCAAAAAGAAAAGAAGGCGGGGGCGGCGTAATCCGGAGCCCAACCTGTATCCAGCCAATCCGTTTATGTTCGCTGTACCTGGTACCTGTACCCTAACCCTGCTGTCATCTGCATCTGCGATCATCAGCTGTTCTGAGTTTTGTGTTTGTCCTATACCTATACTCGTACAGTACTGCATGTGCATGTCTCGGTGTGGTAAATCCCCCTGTATAAACTCAACAAACCAAAGCTCGTTTGATTGAAACTGGAAGCTACTCCGCTAGCTAATTAGTCTACTCGGTACTTCTAAGCTGCCGAGCTGCTAAGCTACAAACTATCGTCGACACGTCTGGCACGAGCAGCTAGGCTACAATGAAGAGAATTGCTATGTCTGCGTGGATTTTCATGCTCACGAGCGTGGCAAAACCAGCTCCCAAATTGAAAGAGAAAGATCAACCAGGAACCATTCTTAAGGCGTCGACCACTACTGTAGCGGATGCTCTCATTGCTTGCGTAGAAGTTGCTGCAGCTGCCGCTGATTTGCAGCTTGCCTCGAAATCAGACAATGTTAACGCCAGTGCCAGCACAAGCAATGAAACTAGCGTGCTTTCGTGGCTAGAGGAGATGTGGGACTACACCACGGACTGTGCCGTCCACGACTACAGGTAAAGATATACCACTACCCACGCGGTATAGGGCCTAACTCCCTACTCTTAGCGTAGTGCAAAATCTGATATATTGTTTGTGTCCCACGACCATGGCACTGCTTCCTGCATCGATCGAAATTGTTTTTGCATCTCTCATCTTAAGCTCCTCGTTCGCCTTAACTTACTCCCGTGGGTGTTTTCCTTTGCATGATAGGACCATGAATGCGACTTGCACGCACGCAGCGCGCGCAGATCTCCGGGACCCTTGCGCAGTGCAGCCACCTTCGTCGCTTGATTTCTACCGCAAGCAGTACTACTCTGAACGCCTCGTCTCACCGCACGACTTGCGCCGCACTGCCCTCATCGTCGATCTGATGGCCCCGTGCTTACAGCGGCTAGTGCCTGGAAACCTTCCGGGCACACGCTTGCCTGCGATGCTGCACCAAACCTGGCAAGACGACGACGTGGGCGAAGAAGAAGACTTCAAGAAGCAGATGGACGGGTGGTCTTTGGACTCCGACCCTTGGGTGCATCTGGTGTGGACGGACGTTCGTCTGAACCGACTGATGACAGCGGCTGCTCCTTGGATGATGCCATTCTTGAGAAAAATGCGGCCATCAAACCCAGTGGACAAAATTGACACGATGCGGTATTTCTTGCTCTTCCTTTTCGGCGGCGCTTACCTCGACGCTGATCAGGTATCACAAGGAGTGCAGCTTTCTTAAAGTTATGTTGCCCTCCTTGAGCACGTAGTGTGTACATGTGTGTGTGTGTGTGTGTTCGATTTACGTCGTCGTTTTGTTGGTGTTTATTTGTCTTATATTAGGTGCGCGTGAACGGCGATCTCGTCAAGTTATTGCGTGGTTTGCCAGCGCGCGGACTAGCGGGGGGTGCGGACCCGGCCGTGATTGCGTCGGTAGGGCGGCACCCGATGCTGCTTCAGATGCTGGTGTGGATCTTGAGCCGAGCGCAGCACGCGTTATGGGGCGGGCGCCACGAACTCACGGGCCCTGAGGTGAAAGGGGTGGATTTTATTTTAAATTCAACATTGAAGAATATGTCAATGACCATAGGGAATAGCATCGTGTCATTTGCTTCCAAATTCTCATCACCTGGTTGACTCTTCTATTCCCCTTCCGCCTCCTTCCTTTTCCTGTCATATTCTATATTTCAGGGCTGGCGGCGCAGTTTGCATGCTTACCGAGCTTGCGAAGATGCCAACGCAAAGAGCCCCCAGGCAGCGTGGCCAACAGTTCTCTTCAACCAGCACCAGTGCGGGTGCTGGGGCGCTGAAATCATCAGAGCCAACTCCCCCGAGCAACAGGTGTGCGTTCCACGAAAGACGCGCGAACTTATTCCCTGAAATCCATTTGCTTCTTACGCCGCAATTTCTCGCGCATTAGAAGCTGTGACCCTTGACTTCATTCTTGTCTATTTTTTCCCTCTATTTTCGTCTCTCATCAGGCGATGGATTCCATCCAGGAGCAAGGTGGAGGCGGATCTGGGCAGTGGGCCGCGCTGATTGACGAAAAGTCTGGTGACCGCGCTGGCGGCCTCATTTGGGCGCGAGATGTGCCCATTCGTGCGGACTCAGCTCGACTCACCGCCGAGCTATACATGGGGGGCACCATGGTAAGTTTTGATTAACTTAGTACCAACACTACTATGGCATTAGACTTGCACCTCTCTTCCGTGCTCCTTTGACTCAATTTCAACACGTGTGGAAGGAGGCATTGCGCAATGACTTAATTATTTTTATGTTACGCTTCTGTTTTCAAGAGTCATGCATTCCCTTTTGCACTCTTCCCGTAATTTACTCTCTTTCTCTCCTCGCTTCCTTGAGTTTTCTGTAATTCTTAATTCAATTTGTACCTTCCGCCAGGTGGGCTTTCATCGCATTGGCTCTGAAGGCAAAAAGCTGTCCAGTTCCTTAGCCTGCGTAGGCCTCCACCGCTGCAGCCGTATATACGGGAAAGGCCCGCAGGACTGGCCTGGTGGGGTGTCTCTCGGCACTGGGGATGTTGGGCAGAAAGGCAGCAAGAAAAAGATAAGGAGAGGGCTGAGATGAATTCAGCAAAGGCACAAAACATTGCACATTGGAAGTGCGGGAAGTGGGAGTTGCGCCGTTGAATATAAATATATATATTTAGGTAACACTGTAACATATGTCTCCAAAATTTCCGTAGCCCATGCGTTGCATCAAGCATCGAGCCATTGTTTAAGCAGAAACCCTCCGCTATTTAGTTGGCCCTCTCAGCGCCATTTCGCTTATTCCAACTCGTTTTTGGCTGCGCAGTGCATGGAGATGGCCCTCTTTTCTCTTTTGGCCAGAACTCATGAACTCCTGCGTCTTGCGCGCATAAATGTTGAAGTCTAAAAAATCCGAATTCTCGAACAAGAAAACTTACATAAGGCAAAGAGGTCAAAGTAGGGCAGCAGTAGTACGAAAGAAGGACAGACGCCCCGAAGTTACAGTGCCCCTGCTTCTCCTTCCTTGCTGCATTCCAGCAATAACACACAGGCACAACGGCATGCCATTCCATTCTCAATCTCCCCCACTCCCCAAGGGGGCAAAAAGGCCATGGTCTAAATCGCCGCACCCGGCTTAGCACGGCTCTTTTTGGTGGCGTTATTGGCCCGGGGCTTCTCAGGCTTGGCCACCACTTTTCCCTTGGTGGACTTGAGCCGTTGTGGGGGGTCTTTCTTGCCGCCCGACGCAAACCTCCCGGTAGCCGACCCACCCCCACCGCCGGCCGCTTTGCCTTTGGGAGTGGAGGTGCCCGTGAGGTTGCTGTTGTTGCCTGAAGAAGAGCTGTCGCCGGTGAAGCCCACCTTGTTCCCGTGGGCGGCCCGCAGCTCGTGCTCGAAGAGCTCGGCGGTGTCCTCCGCCCCCGAAGGGTGGTTTTCGGGGGTGGCGGCGCACACGAACGGGTGGCGCAGGGCTTCCAGCGCCGAGGGCCGCTTGGTTTGGTCGTACTGCAGGAGCTGGGTGCAAAAGTCCACGAACTCGTCGTCGTCTGGGCACGTGGAGAAAGGAAAAGAGGGAAAAAATTAGGCATTGAAAGTAAAGAAGCTTGTCAGGGCATAAATATTCAACTGAGCACATTGTGGATGCATGCGAGAGCAGAAATGAAGACAAGAAATTGGCCCTGATGGCCAGGAGCTCAAAAGGACTAGCCGCACCCATACTCTCTGCCTCATCTCATTTATATTGGTCGATTATATGCAATGCTAGTGTACCGGTGTGCACGCGGTGCTTGATGCTCGACTTCTTGGCACGCATGATGGTGACCGTGCCCTTGGAGCCCGTGCGCTCGAACACCATTTTCCCCGACAAAAAGTACCTGCCAGTAAAAAAGTTTTGTGAGGTGCATAATGAATAATCATCCTTGGTGCACGCAAGCATATGCCAAAACGATTGTACGACGACTAGTGTTGACTTTACAAGTGAGAACATTTCATGTCTTTTTTCCGCCTCTACACTTCTGTTCGTTATGGCCAGCTTACTTGTTCACTGCGGTGCCGAGCAAGAGCATGTTCACTGGCACCGGCCCCAGAATCGAGGTCATGCGAATCAGCATGGTGGGCACCGACTGGTTCTGAAACAACACGTTGCCCGTCAAGAGCTCCGCCGCGACCGTGCCCAGGGACCAAATGTCAATTTTGGGACCGTAGGGCAGGCCGAGAATCACTTCCGGTGCTCGGTAAGACCTCGACTGCACGTACGAGTTCAAATAGTCGGTGGTGAAGCACGAGGACCCAAAATCAATCAGCTTCACTTTGACCTGCGAAAATCAAAAAAAAAGGCACGGGGAGACGGAGGAGGTGTGATCTCAAAGAGAAGTTGAGATAAAAGTGCGTTTGAGAATGGGTCAAAATGATATCATTCCATGCAATTCATGCACGTCAAAACTACAAAAATAGCAACAGTATGAAATAGCAACAACGTAAGTACCTGCGAGTAGGACTGAATCAAGATGTTTTCGGGCTTAATGTCGCAGTGAATGAGATTGAGGCTGTGAATGTAGGCGACTGCTTCCAGGAGCTGCCGCATGATGTGCTTTAAACGAGGCAGTGTGAAGTACGGCTCAGACCCGCTGTGGCGAATGTACCGCGAATATTCGTACAAATTGTCCTTCAACAACTCGGTCACCTGCACGGAAGATGAATAGAATAGAAACGTAGTGAGAAAAAGACAAAAGAAAGAAACAGAACGAAAAGAGGGCCAAGAGTCTTCTGCAGTGAAACTGGAATGATATTTGATGCTGGTTGGTTACCAAGAAAAGGTGTTCTTTGAAGTAAAAGTAGTCGATCATGCGCAGCACGTGAAACTTCTCCGGGTCGCCGCGCGAGTTGATGTAGTGCAAGAGCTTGATTTCGTCAAGGGATTGATCAAAGTAGTCCTTGTTGTTTTTGATGATTTTCAGGCACACCGAGTCAGGGTCTTTCTCGTTTTCCGAGGCTAAGTCTTTGCACTGAATGGCCGTAGAAAATGCCGCTTCCCCGAGGAACTCTTCCACCTGGAGCACGTGAGGATTTAGAAAAATGGTGAGAATGCTGCGAGATGGCACATACATAGAGAGTGAGAGTGTGCGGCAGTACAATACTCAAGCACTAGGCGATTGGCTGGAGGAGACTCAGAGGTGAGATAATATTGAATCGGGAAGACGAAACGAGCAGACAGGAAACGAGAGTTGATTGAGGTGCAAGGTAGACATTTAATTTCTCGGGTGGGGGACATGATAGCGTGCTCATCATGGTGCTCACTCCCACTCTTTCTCTCATGTTTCTCATCTCTCCTTCCTCTCACCTGAAAGCGCCCCGCCACGATCACATCCCGCTCGGGCACGAAGTCCTTGTCGACCTCGAAGCCCGTCCGCAAAGGCTCATGAATCACCTGAGAGTTTGAGGGGTGGAAGGGGTGGGATTAAATATTGCAGCAAACATAGGCGTGAAAATAGGGGGCAAAGAAGAAATAAAAGGCCAGGGAACAAAGAACGCAAACAAAATGCAAGCAGTGTTGAAAAGATGGCAAACAGTGGAAATTAAGAGGGCAGCGAGCGAGTGATTTCTGCCGTTTCATATCATATCATATATCATAATAGTCCTTTGATTCAATTACTTTGAGCTGAAAACTAGTGAGCGAGGCTTTCTTGCGCAGCTCTACTGCTCGAAGCTCTTGCGAGTCGCGCGTGCTTCGAGCAGACCGGTCTTTGGCGGCTCGCGGCGTGGTGGCAGTGTCCTTGTCGCCGACCGAGCTCACCGACTTGGCCGTTTTCTTGTCCTCCGTCATCCACCCTACCTCGCCGTTGTCAAACCGCACCAGCTTGGGCTGCCGAGTAACCTGAAGGTAAAGTGCGAAGGAGAAACAGTAGTGCGGGCGTGAGCGCGTGTATTGTTCGAATGGAAAGAAACGGAGTTGCCACGAGCACCGGGAAAAACGCACAGACACTCACAGGAAGGGAGAGGGAAGCAGAGATTGAAAGGGTAGAGGAACAGCAGATGGGTACCTACCTCTGAAGCTAGTGCTTCCTCTGCGCCTTTTGGTAAAGCTGTCCTCGCTTTGGTGATGTTGTCCATCGCCTCCTGTTAAGAGTAGCAGCAACGGGAATTGAGGCAAAATTTGGTGGATAGCACCGTTTCTCTCAGCTGCAGCACGCCAATAAGTAGTCATCTTGAGCTCTCAAATAAAGCACTAGACTTCATGAACAATATAGCAGTCAAATCATTGAGGCAAAATCGCGAACGCAGTCGAGTGCACAAAACGCGCCAGAACGGCGCTTTGGTTCGCTTTATATGAGAAAGAGAACATAATGGAGGGAGTGTAGGTACTTTGTGAAGGCGGTGGAACTCTTCATCCGTAACGTCTAGCACCACGTAGCCAGGATCATTATCGTCTGTATATTCGTCTACATCGGATGCTCCACCATCATTGCCGTCGCCACCCTCGCCAGATCCCATGTCACTCTCCGCTGAAGACAAATAAATGAATACACAACGATAACGCGGTTAGCTTAATTATCCCCGATCTTTGAACAAATTCTCGAGCCGAACGAAATATGCCTACCGAGGGCTAAATCATTCTGCGTGACTTCATCAGCCATGTGTCGTTGAGTCGCGCCCGAGCTCCCTCGCTCTTAACCCCAATAGCGTCGCTCCGATGCCCAAAACTGCTGTAGACCTTGGACAGCTCCACGCCGGGAAATAATTGGATGAAAATGAAAGTTCGAAAAAATGTTAAAATCTGGTATTTGTTAAAACAGAGCTTTCCATTCCAGCTTCTTGCTTCTTGGCTTATCTTCGCGGCTTGCGGCAATGGAGTTTAGAGAGTAGCGCTATTTCTTAGCCACAACTGAGCATCACAGTTGTATACATCGGTGCAACTTTAGAGCAGTATACAAGTCGTTCGCACTTACTAAATTGGGCTAGTCGTATGATTAACTGTTCGATGAAGGGGTGGATGTAGTGCCGTGTCAGACATCAGTCGGCAGTTAGATTTCTTGATCGGAGCTACGCTTGAGAGCCCCGCATTGTTTCTTGCTAGTCTTAAATCAGCAGTGCTGTTACAACAAGATGCCCCCTCCGACACGCATCAACCCGGCGCTCTTAGAAAGCAACCAATTGCTTCTACTCATGAACAATCTCAGAGTGACGAGCGCGGATGCCGTTCGGCTATGGGCTCTAATTGAAGCCATCAACCCTAACTTTGTGGGCATTGGCTACGTGTCGACGCATATGACTATACGAGCAGACGACCCAAAGCTTTGGCCGAAGCGGCGGATATACTTCTGGTGCCTTGATTTTGCTGAGGGGTGCGCAGGAATGCCTACTAGCCCTCAGGCAGATGATGCCGATGCTCTAATAGAGGATGAAGTAGCGGCTGGCCAGGAGTTAGCAGAGGAGGGTGAGATTCAAAAATTGATTCCTCACACGAGCGCCGATCCAGGCGATGAAGCTCTAGACTTACCGGAGCTGACTGTGGAAGATTTCTTCGCAAGACTCGTGCAATTCTGTACTCTGCTTGACAGACCACGGCAAGTGAAGTTCGTATTTCAACAGCTTCAAAAGATTAACCCGGGGGTAGTGCACCGGCACGGCGACGTTGTCCACAAGCAAGAATTAGTAGACCTTGTGGACATTATGCATGGTAATTGCTACTATTCACAAAGAACTATCTCTGTGAGTTTTTTTTTCTTTTTAATGGCACTGTAATTAGTTTCCGAAGATGATTTCAGTTGTTCGGTCATTTTTGCGTGAACTTGTGGCACAACCAGTAACTCACACCTGCTGCTCGTTTGCTTTCATCATGAACACTGCTCAGGCGACGGGCCGGACGCGGGTTCTGAGCTCGAGAAAATGCTCAGCTACGTGAACTTGGACGACCACGGGTGCCTGGAGTACAGTGCGTTTGCGCGGCTGAACATGATTTGCAAGTCTCTGCTGCGGCCCATGGACCTGCTGAGGCGGCAACTGCGAGCCCGCTGGCTAGGGGAGAGGTTTTGGACGAGCATGGACCGCGCGAGGGAGGATTTTGAAGCGGATGGCCACAAGGACCTCGGCGAATTGCTCCGAGAGGTCGCACAGATACGAAGGAAGAACAAAAAGGAAGGAGCGTGATAACACCTTTCTTGACTGGCCTCAGATGCATTTTTGTTCAGCGTATACGCAGCCTTATGCTTGTTAATTCTTCTCGCCTGAAGATTATTTGAATTCAATTGCTCACTCACTTGGATCATTCTTTATGTTTTTTTACGGGAGAGATAACGCCTGCTCTCCCAATTTCCTTGGGCTTGTACGCTCGTGTTTTGTCTTTTAACCTTCGCTCAGGGCCATTTCTCTAAGACTGCTTTCGACTATGCTGCCCTTGATGCAGCTCGCGCTCCCATGGGCATTCGAGCTCGCCGCGCTGCCATTGCTGCGGCCAAGGCCCAAGAGAAAGAAGCCCTCAAGGCCTTACCTCCGCCGGAGTTACCCGCGGGCCACCGCAGTGGGGAATGGTGGCGCGAAGAGCCCGCGATTCGCCGCCGCCGACAACAAGGCCCACCCAAGCGCGCTGGGACCCCTGCTGGGAACAGTGGTGCGCCAGGCAGTGCTGCGGCGACGCAGGAGAGTAGAGTAGTCGTAGAAGAAGAGACGGCGGATGCGTTGATTCTGGTGAAAAATGCGAAAATTCAGGCCAAGCTTGCTTTGAAGAAAGCGAAGGCATCACGGAAATGACACGCACATCGCATACTTCAGATCCGGTTCAAGTTCGGATTCTATTACATGCGACTAACGGTTTTATTCGCTGAGAGTATTAAGTTTGCCCTTAGTCGATAAGTAGAAGTCTGGATATTGTATATTTTTAATCCTCTTCTTATGTCGATTTCTATTTCACTATATTCGACTAACAACTAAGAAGTTCTGCACTGCACCAAGAGGCAATTGCATAGATCTAGATAACTCTGCTTCTCAAGTGTATTTTCATTGGGTTCGGCACAAAAACAACTACATCCGGCATCCGCGCGGCTCTTGAGACTATGCCCTAAGAAGGGTGAGCCGCCGCGAAGCGCGAAGAGCCACACTGAGGCGAAGAGACGGAGAGACTACGGCAATTTAAGGAAGATAGGCCAACGTGTGCAGGGCCAAGAGAGCTGCTAAGCATCACCGAGACTTGCAATAATAGTACGGAGTCGCTCACCACCTCTGT
>Ga0307982_1000728_pt1 | contig 26215 bp, 21 predicted proteins | sample OrgLakmetagen989_FD_201847 | JGI IMG/M metagenome (GOLD analysis project Ga0307982, IMG submission 201847) | Saline water microbial communities from Organic Lake, Antarctica - #989 | ecosystem: Environmental > Aquatic > Non-marine Saline and Alkaline > Saline | place: Antarctica: Organic Lake...
TTTCACGAAGTCAACCAGGGTGTGGGTGGAGCTGTAGTGACCGGGTACAAGGCTGCTCTCGCCGATGGCATGGACGTGGTGGTAAAAGTAGATGGCGACGGACAGATGGATCCGAGACTCATTCTCACAATTGCAAAGCCGGTTCTTGAAGGAAATGCCGACTACGCCAAGGGCAACCGTTTTGACTCACTGGAAAACCTGTTCTCAATGCCAAAGACCAGGATTTTTGGAAATGCTGTTTTGTCTCTTTGGTCAAAACTTTCTTCTGGATACTGGAACATCACGGATCCAACAAATGGGTTCACGGCAATTCACCGAAAAGCTTTGGAAGCCATCCAGCTAGACAAGCTTCGCAAGACCTACTTCTTTGAATCGGACCTCTTATTTCGCTTGAGCATCGTGAATGCAGTTGTGATGGATGTCCCAATGGTTTCGGTTTATGGAGACGAGAAGAGCAACCTAAAGATTCGTAAGGTTATCTTCGAGTTTCCATGGCGGCACACCGTCAACCTGCACAAGCGTCTGTTTTATAAGTACTACTTGCGGGAATGGTCGGTTGCCAGCTTTGAGCTTCCAGTTGGAATCGGGTTGACGATCTTCGGTGCTTGGTTTGGTTTGGCGAGGTATTTTGAGGCTTCCGGTGCAGGGCAGGCAACTACAGCTGGTCAGGTAACGCTCTCAGCGCTTGCGCTGATTCTTGGAGTCCAGTTGCTACTCTCGTTCTTGGCCTATGACGTTCAATCCGAGCCAAGGGTTCCAAGGCAAAAAAGATAACCGAGGGCGATAATGACTTCAGCCACCACGTTGTTAAAAGACCAGTGCAGCTATGCCCGAAATGAGGGGCTTCTGGCGGTTACAGGTTGGGTTCCCTCTGGAGTCAGCTCAGTGAACCTTCAGGTTCTTGAGAATAGGCACCTCCGCTTCCTAAATGCAGGACCCACAGCTCCCTGGGGGATTTCTCCTGCTGAGAATTTTGCCAACTACCTTTGTAACCACGTCGACAGCTCTACAAACATTCGAAACCACCACCGATGATGCTGTCATCATCCATAGGTTCAACCAGGACCTCGCTTTGAGGATTCTGTTTTTGCATGAGGTGAACTATCTCAAGAAGCCTATTTTTGAAATGCACGAGTTTCCAGAGCATCTGGCAGCACTCGGCCACACTGTCGGATTCGTCCAGTTTCCAGAGGGCGAGAGCCGTGCATCGTTAGCCAGGACTCCATTCAAGCAGCAGATTCAGGGACGCGTGCTAATCAGTCAGAGCATCACCCTCTACACGCCAGAAACATTAAGTGGCATTTTCCTGGGTCGACTGCTGGCGGTATTCACTTTCAAGAGTGTCTTCAAGAAAGTCGTTCACGATTTTGAACCGGATGTTGTTGTGAGCCTTTCAGTTCCAACGTCTGGATGGCAAGCGGTTCAGGTTTGCAAAAAACTTGGTGTCCCCTTGGTGTTTCGAGCACTTGATGTTAGTCACAAAATCAGAAAATCAGCTCTGTCACCTTTGATTAGATTGGCCGAACAATATATCTACAAAAATGCCGACTGGGTATCCGCAAATAACCCAGCCATGCTGGAATACATTCGTGATGCTGGAGCCCGCTCTGAAAGTTCAGGTATCAATTTCCCGCCATTAGATTTGAGACATTTTGCAGATGCGAAAAAAGCAAAGAGAGAAATTAGAGAGAAGCTTTCCATTCCCTTAGACGCAAACGTTGTTGTTTACATGGGCAGCTTCTTCTACTTCTCCGGGTTACCCGAGGTCATAAAGAGTTTTGCTGAAATCGCTAACAACAATGATCGGCTTGTATTGATCGGTGGTGGAGAACAAGATCATGAACTTCGGGAGCTTTCTAAGGCCCTAGGGGTTCAGTCACAAATTATCTTTACTGGAATGGTTTCCTACTCGGACTTGCCTAAACACCTGGGCGTTGCCGACGTAGCAATCAACCCCTTGAACCCGTCTGTGGTTGCTAGCACCGCCCTGCCAAATAAAGTTCTTCAATACATGGCCTCGGGGTTAGCAGTTGTAAGTACGAAACTCAGGGGCCTAGTGCAAACCTTTGAAACTAGTCTGCCTGGGCTTCAGTTTGTGGAGCATCCGAAAGACCTACTGGTCACAGCCCTAAAAGTCGGAGCCGACACTGCCGCCAATTCTTCGGTGGGCGAGGGGAACAAAAAGGCCGTGGCTGAGCTCTTTGATAAAGATCTAGCGATCAATTCCTTTGAGAAATCACTTCTAATGGTGGCAGGAGAGAAAACTTGAAGCGCCTAATCGTCTTGGGTTCAAATGGAATGCTCGGCAGTGAGGTTTCTAGGGTTGCCAGAGAAAGCGGACTCGAAGTTATTGAGGTTTCCAGGAGAAGCGATGTACCTTTCGAGGCAGAATCAATGGATTTTGACCAGGTCGCCGTCAAGCTTAGACTTGGCGAAACAGACTGGTTAGTCAACTGCATCGGATGGATTCCTCAGAAATCCTCAGGGGACGAGGTGGCAGATGCTTATTTGGCTGAGCTTCTAAACACTTCACTGCCGGATCAGATTTCCAGGTCGCGAGAGAAGCATGGTTTTCACTGGATTCAAATCGGGACCGACTGTGTATTTGACGGCAAAAGCGGTGGTTACACAGAGCTCAGCCCTAAAAATGGCACAGATTTATATGGTCGTTCAAAAATTGCGGGAGAAGTGCTCTCTGGTGGAGCCATACAAATTCGCTGTTCTATTGTGGGGAGAGATGTAAGGACTCACTCCGGCATCTATTCATGGTTTAAATCTGCCATAAAGAACGCCAAGGTGAACGGCTACACAAACCACCACTGGAATGGTGTTACGACAACAGCCTTTGCTCGCCTTGCAGTCGGCTTGGTCAGCCAAAATTGGACCCAGCCGGTGGATCAACATTGGATCCCGCAAGATGTTGTTAGCAAGTATGAGCTCCTGCAGCTATTCGCCAGCAGCCTGGGTGAAAGAGCAAACAATGTAAAAAGAACAGCTGCCAATGACACAGTTGACCGAGAGCTCGAAACCGTCAACCCTGAAGTCAATAGTCAGCTCTGGGCGATAGCCGGATATCCTGAGGTTCCCACCATCGAAAGTCTTTGTCAGGAATTCATCAAAATAGATAGAGAGCTAGGCTTTAGCAATGAGCAATAATGACGCGGTCAAGGGTTCGAAGGTTGTTATAACAGGTGGCACCGGTTCATTCGGGTCAACCATGGCAAAGCATCTGCTTAGCAGAGATGTTGGCGAGATTAGAATTTTCAGCCGTGACGAGGCGAAACAAGATGCTATGCGTCACTCAATCAACGACAACAGGGTTCGTTTTTTCATTGGTGACACCAGGGATGCAGATTCAGTCAACGGCGTAGTCCGTGGTGCTGACCTCATCTTTCACGCTGCTGCTCTAAAGCAGGTTCCCTCAGCAGAGTTCTTTCCACTAGAAGCAGTAAAAACAAACATTAACGGCTCTGCCAATGTGCTTCGGTCTGCGATTGCTAACGAAGTGAAGGGCGTTGTCTGTCTCAGTACTGACAAGGCCGTCTATCCAATCAACGCGATGGGCATGACCAAGGCCCTAATGGAGAAAACAGCACAGGCTTTTGCTCGCGACAGCATTGAATCTGCAACAACCATTTCAGTCACCCGCTATGGAAACGTGATGTATTCACGAGGCTCTGTGATTCCACTGTTTATTTCTCAAATCAGGTCTGGCAACCCAATCACCATCACAGATCCCACAATGACTAGGTTTCTGATGTCACTGGCGGAGTCTGTGGACCTTGTGGAATACGCCTTCGAAAATGCCGAAACCGGAGATCTTTTTGTTCGAAAGGCTCCAGCATCAACAATTGAAGTTCTGGCAAAAGCTCTAACTGAGATGTTTGGCGGCAGTGAGAATCAAATCAAGACCATTGGCTTCCGTCATGGAGAGAAGTTATTTGAATCTCTCCTCAGCACCGAGGAGCGCGCCAAGGCAGAAGACCTAGGCGACTACTTCCGGGTTCCGCTGGACACAAGAGACCTCAACTACTCTGAGTATTTCGAAGAGGGCGAGCAAAGAAAGCCTGACCTGGATGCCTATACCTCTCATAACACAGAGCGTTTGGATGTTGAGGGCGTGAAGCAGCTGCTGTTGACAATCCCAGAAATAAGGCAGGAACTAGGACTGTGAAGAAACTTAAAGTAGTAACAATTGTTGGCACTAGACCGGAGATTATTCGGCTTTCAAGACTGATTCCAAAGCTCGATGAATTCACCGACCATATTTTTGTCCACACCGGCCAGAACAGCGATCCAAAGCTGAATGAGGTGTTCTTTGAAGACTTGGAACTTCGAGAACCCGACTACTACCTAAACGTTGACACTTCGTCCATGGGCTCCGTTATGGGAGATGTCATCAAGAAGTCCGAAGAGGTCTTTCTGAAAGAAAAGCCAGATGCAGTGATGATCCTCGGAGATACCAACTCCGCCATTGCCGCCATCGTTGCAGAGAGACTCCACATCCCCGTCTATCACATGGAGGCTGGGAACAGGTCTTTTGACAACAACATCCCGGAAGAGCTAAACCGCAAGATGGTTGACCATGTTGCGAGCTTCAACCTGCCATACAACGACTATTCAATGAGAAACCTCCTAGCTGAGGGAATCCACCCGAGGTTTATTCAAAAAACTGGGTCTCCAATTAGGGAAATCTACGAGCACTACAAAGACAAAATCGCCTCCTCCACGGCAGTTGAAGACCTAGGCCTAACTGCAAATGGCTATTTCTTGGTTTCTGTGCATCGACAAGAGAACGTAGATCTGCCTGAAAGGCTTGAAAAAGTTCTCGATTGTTTAGTTGCAGTTCGGGACCACTGGAACCTTCCAGTTTTGGTCTCTACCCACCCACGAACTAGAGTCAGGCTTGAGGCCCTCGATAGGTCAGGACTTGAAGGAATCACATTCCATGAGCCATTTGGATATCTTGACTACAACAAACTTCAGCTGAATGCGAAGGTGGTTATATCGGATTCTGGGACTATCAGTGAGGAATCTTCCATATGCGGGTTCACCTCTGTCACCCTAAGGGACTCGATGGAACGACCGGAGGCACTAGATGCTGGGTCAATAATTTTGACAAGTCTGGACGCGGAGAACCTCTTGCGCGCAATAGAGCTAGAGCTGCTTTGCAATGACCAAAAAACGACACCTGACGGATACATACCAGCAGATTTCTCAGCCAGAGTCCTCAAGTACGTTCATTCAACGGCTCCCTTGCACAGAAAATGGAAGTCGCTAACGAGTAAAACCCCCTGATTCCTCAGGCCTGTTAAGTGTCCTTTCAGAAGCATCGTTTGATATCACAGCCGTGTTATATAACGATGAAAGATTCGGCTAATGGGGTGTGGCCAGCGAATGCAGTTGCGTCACCGAATTTCATTGGCAAGAGAGCTGTCAGGTCAAGTAACCAATCTTTGTGAAGGACAATTGCCTTGATTTGGGGAGGCTTGGATTTGTCGATTCGCAGAAAAGTCCGGCTCTCTCTAAATAACCGACAGCCCCCCGTCAACATCGACAACGGAGCCAGTCATGTAGGAGTTTCCGGGTTCCAGTAAAAAGCTAACTACCGGAAGCACGTCACTTTCTGTTCCCATTCGACCCAGGAGCGTTTTACGATTGTAGGCGCCAATGAATGCCTCTCTTTGGCCACGTTCTATTCCTCCGAGTCTGATCGTATTCACCTTCACTGCTGGACTCAACATCGATGCGAGGTACCTTCCCAAGGCCTCAAGACCTGCCTTGCTGACACCGTAGGCTGCGGCATTTGCCATCGTTTGCCCCTCATAAATCAATTTGTCTGGGCCTAAAGCTCCGTATATCGATGACAAGAGCACAATTCTCCTGTCTGAGAGGCTAGAGGGCAAACTAAATAACTCCTTCGATATGATGAAGGCGCTCGTGAGGTTTACTGCTAGCGCTCGATTCCACAAATCCACGCTTTGGCCTGGCAGTGAGCCAGTCCAACCTCGCCCAGCACTGTTGGCAGTCATAGCCGCACAGTGGACAAAATGGTCAATCTCCCCAATTGATGCTATTTCGAGACAGCTCTTCATCAACGCATCGGCATCACTGAGGTCACAACTAATGTAACGAACACCCTCAACTACGCAGTCTTTGCCTAAATCGATTCCTATGACTCTTTCTCCAAGTTGAATCCTGGCTGCTGCAAGCCTCCTGGCTATGTGCCCATTAACACCTGTGATTAAGGATGTTCTAGTCATTTGTTCGTGCCCACTCTTCCAACTGTTCTGAACTCATTTCGAGGACTTACATCCCAAGTGAATTGCCCGTTGGGCCTTGAACTCAAGTTCTCATAGCGAATTCCAAGTGGATTGTACGCTAGTCCACTGCCATCGAAAGTTTGCCCAGAATCGTCAATGCCGGATCGGTTCAAGCCAATAATGTTAACCTCCCCCTCTATAGCCCTTGCTCTCAGGAGAGCCTCCCAGTGATCGCTTCTGCTAGTTGGCCAATTTGCTAAAACAATCACTACATCAGGCCTATCGGACTTATGGTGGAAATCTTCAGGAAACCGCAGGTCATAACAAATTCTGAGCGAAAAAATTAGAGAACCTACCGTGAATACAGGATCCTGCAGGCCCGGAGTTATGACTGCACCCTCTCCTGCTAACTCAAAAGGGTGGCGCTTATCATAGGTAGTGACGCATTCTCCACTAGGTTCGAATACCACTGCACTGTTGAAGTGAAATCCATTTCTGACTTCCGCAATTCCGGCGACGATTGAAGAACCGGCTGCGGTAGCTAATTGTGAGAATCTTATAAAAGGGCCTTCCGGAACATTCCTTTCGAAGTAGAGCTCTTCCCTCTCTGGGTAAAAACCAGTTATCGCTGTTTCAGGGAAAAGGGCAACCTCGCAATTTGACTCACTAATCGCCTTTGAAAACTCGAGCAATCGAGCGCCTTGGTCCTCGGCAAACTGCTCAGGACTCGTTGAAAAACCAGAAATCAGCACTAGTTATATCTCCGGAACACTGGCTTTATAGAGGGCCCACGGAGGAAATTTTCCACTCCGTGGCTTATCGCCCTTCGAACAACCGACATTGACTTATCCATTGCTTCTAGAGTTTTCTTCATTTCTCGAGGACCGTGAGTGTGACTGAGGGCGATCCAAGGCATTAGCACATTACTAGCAGCCATTTCTTGGGCAAAAAGCGTTCGTAACGGCAAATCAATCTCACCATTTTCCCCCCTAACAGAGAAGTAAGGTGAGGCGCCGGCGCCGAAGAAATTAACGTGCGACTCCAGTCCATGAGCGCTTGCAAGTAAATTTGCTTGCAAGATTAGGTGCGAGCCATAGGATTCCAAATACTGCGTAACTTTTTTCTCACGTATTTGTGAAAGGGTGCTGGTCATAGCTCCCAAACTTGCCGTCTCAGATCCATGAGTCGTAGAAAGAAGAAAAAGCCGCTCTTGCCCAGGGGTATCAATACTCCCTTGTTCCATAATATCCCGCCTGCCCCCAACGAAGGCCAATGGGAACCCATTGGCAATCGCCTTGCCAAAGGTTGTTAAGTCAGGGGTGACACCAAACCGCGATTGAGCCCCGGGGAAACCAAGACGAAACCCCGTAATCATTTCGTCAAGAATCAGCAAAACCCCTCGAGCCGAACATTCAGCCTGAACGGCCGTCAGAAAATTGTTGTCACTAGGACTAAAGCTATCCTTTCCAATTGTTGGGCCCATCTCAGCTGAGGGCTCTAACAGGATTGCCGCTATTTCGGATGCGTTTTCGTTCAACAGCATTCTGAGCCCCTCGATGTCACCGTAGTTGAAATGAATAACTTCATCTCGGTGATTCTCGGGAATGCCCTTGGTCACTCCTGTCGAGGCAATGAACCAGTCATCGAAGGAGAAAAATGGATGTTGCCGACAAACTAAAACCTTTTGTCTGCCCGTAAACCCGCGGGCTAATTTCAAAGCCGCGGTAACTGCCGTGGACCCATTTTTTGTGAACTTGACCATCTCGACAGATGGGATCGTGTCGACGATTAATTCTGCTGCCGCAAGCTCCGCTATCGAGGGACGCGTCAGGCTCATGCCTGAACGCATCTCCCTGCTCGCGGAACGGATCACCGCGGCGTTGGCATATCCTAAGACTACGGAACGAAGTCCCATTCCATAGTCAAGCCACTTTTTTCCACCTGGCTCATATATGTAAGCGCCCTTTCCTTTTACTAGAATTTGAGGGGCGTTAGATGGGAATTGGTCTGAACCTTTGGAGTAAGTGTGCGCTCCACCTGGAATGACTGACTTCAACCTCTCTTCAAAGTTCATCAAAGTGGGCTTTCATGAGAGCTTCGATGATTATGAAATCATCTAGATCGTCCACTTCAAAAGATTGCCATTTTTCGACAACTATTCCGAGAGTGTGGGTGCTGTGAAGTGCCCGAGTTTCTCGAAAGTTCGAAAGCGTAGTGGCATAGAAGCTACCCTCAAGGAAGTATACCGGTTTCACATCTTGCCTTCGTTTGTGCTGCAAACCTTCTTTGGCTGCTGGCCTAATAAAGCCGTCGTCTGAAAGACTCATTGAGAAATCCGGGTGCTGCCCTTCGACCTCCGCAATCGAGACAGCTGATATAAGACCCGGATTCGCCCAAAACTCATCTAGACAGCGGTCGATGAACCCGATTGGTCTCAGGGGGGAAGTGGGCTCCAAAAGCACCACGGCTTGATACTCATCGTTGTGAATGTTTAGCTCGTCAAGAACATGAGTTATAACCGATGAAACAGAGGCCTCGTCACTCGCCAACTCGGATGGCCTCGCTAACACCTCGATATCCAGCAGTCTTCCTAATTCTAGGACCGCTTCGTCATCCGTGGAAATCACAAGCCTGCCAATCCGACTCGAGCGTTGAGCCTGTTCACCTGTCCATTGAACTAGTGGTTTACCCATCATCAACTTCAGATTTTTACCTGGCAGGCCCTTAGAGCCTTTCCTTGCAACAATAATTCCAAGAGCTGACTGGCATGACTCCGACACCAATTGTTCTTCCTTTTCGAAAATTTGGTTACATCTCTAATGACCTTAAGCATACCATTTACACCGTACCCCAAAACGTATCTCAGAATAGTCCGACATGCACTTTCTAACTCCTTGAGGTGCCAGTTTAGGAATCAACTTACCGACACCCCTATAGGCATGAACCAACGAGGTCACAATGCCATTTGCGACAATTTCGATTGAGTAGTACAAAACTTTTTTTGCGGTTCGAGATTTACGAATGCTTCATGGGTTCGCACCCTGTCTAGAATCTCTTGAAGCCATGCGCGATTTCGAGCTATGTTTCAATGGAATTAGCTCATTTGTCTTAGACAGCAATCAGATCTGACCGAAAGGGTAAGTCTGCAGATTGTTTCTGCTTAGGTGCGGAGTTCGTCGCAGATGAAATGCATTGTTCGCTGAACGGACTTCGAAAAGCACCTGTCCGTAATCATTTCAATACCTCCCGCCAGTGCGGCCCTGCCAGCTGTTAATTAGAAACCAAAGTGTTTCAAAGTATGAACTTGCCAAAGCGGCGATAAAATTTGTTACTTCTCAAACTTGGTCCCAGCGTTCCTAACTCTAAATGGGAACCCGGCTACAGAGTTGAAAAGTTTTAGAAGCTGAAGACGGTTTGATTTTTCTCTAAATGGTTAGCCGGCCTGAGCTGTTCATGCGAGTCTCGATGGCTAACATGCTCAGTCAGCTCATTCAAGAGCTTTGGAACCATATCTACTTAGACACATCGAGGCGTTTTGTAAATTAGTCAAATTACTATTTGGATCTTCGAGGCATTTCCTGGCATTTAGACTCGCACCGAATAGGAATATTTGTTAGCTTTTCAAGAATGCTGCAGTTACGCGCTCTGAATGTGTTCTTGCATTCTCGATAGAGGTGTAAAGGCTCATCCGAACTGCTTCCTCAAACTTTATTTTATCTTTCCAGCCTAAAATGCGACGTGCTTCTGATGAATCAAGGGTCAACATCGAGGTTTCTTTTAGGCCGCGTTGGGTAACTGTTTGCACTTTTAATGTCGCTTCAAAGTTTTTTGCAACTCTCAAAACCTCGCTAACCGACCTAGTTTCCGACGATTCTGGGCCAAAATTTAGTGCGATAGGGAGCTCCGCTCCGCGAAACGATGCATCAATGAACTCTAAATATCCGTTCAAACAGTCAAGCACGTGTTGCCAAGGGCGAACTGATTCTGGATTTCTGACTCGAATCGGCTCCCTTAAGACAAGGGCCCTGTTTACATCGGGGATAAGTCGGTCCGTTGAAACATCAAATGCTCCGATTACATTGCCGGCTCGAGCCACATGTAGTTTCAATTCAGGGTGCGTTGCGGCCCAGCTTTGAGTAAGAATGTCAGCCATTGCTTTAGATGCGCTGTAGGCGTCATGGCCACCAAGGGGATCGCCCTCGGAGTAATGCAACTCGCCTGAGTCACGGTAGACCTTGTCGGTGGTTATAACCAGAGTGACTAATGAATAGTTCAGCTCTGTTACAACCTGTAAAAGGTTTAGTGTGCCCTGAACATTGGTACTATAGGTGTCCATCGGGTCTTCATAGGAACGCCGCACTAGAGGTTGTGCAGCCAAGTGAATTACTACGTCTGGCATTGCACGGTTTAGAGAGAGCCTGAGCAATGCCAAATCTCGAACGTCACCGATAGTATGATTCTCTAAGTCATCCTTCATGCTTGCCTCAGCAAATAGTCCGCCCGCCGCTGGAGGGAGTGAGTAACCTGACACCTTATGTCCTTTAGCCTTTAACAGTGAGATAAGCCATGCCCCCTTAAACCCTGTGTGTCCGGTAACGAAGAAGTGCATTAGGCGTTCTTTCCAACGAATTCTCGAATCACTGACACCTCAAAATCCAACATCTCCTGCGTCAGTCCAGGATAAACTCCTATCCAAAAAGTGTTGTTCATGATCAAGTTTGTGTTTGTTAGGTTCCCTATCACTCGATGGTCAATGTTTTTGTAAGCCGGTTGCTTTAAGAGGTTGCCTCCGAATAAAAGTCTTGAACCAATTTTTTTGGCATCCAGATGCTGCAACAGGGCATTGCGATTGAGCGCGCTATCCGGCTTTATAGTGATGCCAAAACCGAACCAGGACGGATCGGAGTTGGGGGTTGCTTCCGGCATTATAAAGTCGTTGACATTTGAGAGGGCACCCTTCAAGAATTCAAAATTAGCCTTGCGTGCGGCTACGAAATTGTCCAGCTTTTGAAGCTGAGATAGGCCCAGGGCAGCCTGCATATCAGTTGCCTTCAAGTTGTAACCGATGTGGCTGTAGATGTACTTGTGATCGTAACCTCTGGGCAGGTCCCCCAACTTCCATTCAAATCTTTTGTGGCAGGTATTGTCGTGGCCCGTCGCACAGTAACAGTCTCTGCCCCAATCCCGAAATGACTCAACCTGCTTTTTTATCAGAGGGCTGTTCACAAAGACTGCCCCACCCTCGCCTGTAGTAATGTGATGCGCTGGATAGAAACTGACTGTGGCGGTGTCACCAAAACTGCCGGTCCGTTTTCCTCTGTATGTGCTTCCTAGTGCATCGCATGAGTCTTCGATCAGGAAAAGATTATGTTCTTTGCAAATGGCTTGAATTGCATCCAAGTTGAAGGGGTTTCCAAGTGTGTGCGCCATCATAATGGCACGTGTCTTCGAGGAAACAGCCTCCTTGACTTGATCAATTACTGCATCATACGTCCCCAGTTCGACGTCAACGAACACGGGTACTAGGCCATTTTGGATTATGGGATTTACGGTTGTCGGAAAGCCTGCCGCAACGGTAATGACTTCGTCCCCTGCCTTTAAGGCGCGTTTACCGAGCTTCGGGCTAGTGAGCCCCGACAAGGCTGCCAAGTTTGCACTTGACCCAGAATTCACGAACAGTGCGTTTCTAACACCCACGTATCTAGCCAAGGCACGCTCAAAATCCTCGTGAAAACGGCCTGCAGTTAGCCAGCCGTCTAAAGATGCGTCGACTAGAGCCGAAATGTCAGCGCCGTCAATGACTTTGCCAGAGACAGGAACAGCTGACTGTCCTGGCACAAATTTAGGCAGCTTCAGGCCGTCAAAATAATTAGCGGAAAGTTCCAAAATTTCAGATCGCGACAATCTACATCCATTCGTTTCATTGAGAAGATAAGGTTACTACGGTAGTTCATAAGGTTTTGAAAGGTTTTGAAATGAAGGCAGTTATACTCGCCGGCGGCCTCGGCACGCGAATGCGGGAAGAGACAGAGTTCAGACCAAAGCCCATGGTAGAGGTGGGCGGCAAGCCTGTACTTTGGCACATAATGAAGATCTTCGCGCAACAAGGAATTACGGATTTTGTCATACTTACGGGTTACAAAGGTGAAATAATTAAACGCTATTTTTTGGAATACGCGATGATGAATTTGGACTTCAGGGTCGAAATTGGTAGTGATTCTAAATCCGCTATTGAGTATTTCGGCAGTCATGAGGAGGCTGGCTGGACAGTCACTGTACTTGATACTGGCGAGCTAACACTCACAGGTGAGAGGATTCTTCTTGCGAAAGAGCACATAGGAACAGATCCATTTTTCATTACCTACGGGGATGGCATCGCAAATGTGAACCTCAAAGAACTCTTGGCGGTCCACTCGCGCACTGGCGCATCTCTAACAATTTCAACAGCAAAGCCTAGAAGCAGATTCGGAGTCGTCGCGATGTCCAGTCAGAGTGACATGGTAGAGCGATTCCTAGAGAAGCCCGAGGGCACGGAACTAGTCAATATTGGATACATGGTCGCCTCATTTTCTCTGTTCGACTATCTCGAGCCTGGAGTCGCTCTTGAAGACGCACCAATCGCCCGCTTAGCCGAGAATGGGCTCTTGGCCGCTTGCAATCACTCAGGTTATTGGCAGGCCATGGACACAATTCGAGAACTACAAATACTAAATAAGGACTGGAACCACGGGTCTCCAGCTTGGGCCACACCTCTTTAGCAAAATCAAGAGATGTGTCCTTCAGGTTTCCCGAAGGAGCATTTATTCGTCTTCACGACACGATCACTCAAATGTCTTTATCCAATGTCCCACAATTTTCCCATAGCTCGAATCCTCAATGCAGTCGGCAGGCGCTTCCAGCCAAGCCGCAACAGGTTATGAGGGACTGACTTCAGGGTCATTCTGTAACGCTCAGCGACCCTTCCTCTTGAGATCGCGGGTTCGAGTGGCCAGTCCGCTTGACCAAGTTCTGTGCCGACAACTCCAAAGCTCGCAATTGGATTCTCCGGTTCGCACACAGACCCAAAAATTACTCCCTCTATTATTTTGGAAGTGAGGTCTTCCTCCCTGTACGCTGTTTTGACAAAGGTCAAAGCAGTTCCGCAGTCGTAGCCGCGCAGTAGAAGAACATTCTCGAAATACGAGGATAAAATGTGACTTGATACGTGAGTGACTCCTATTCTCATCTGTATCGATTCGATGAGATACTTACTGAAATAATGGAATTCATCATGATTTAGTCTTGCAGAGTCATCCAAGAACCATTTGCTCGAGACCACCCTCGCGAAACCAGACTCCAAACCCCTAACCTGGTCCGACTTGTGGATTGAATGTGACTCGCTGCTTGGATTCTCTCTGTAGTGCATAGTCTTTTTTGGAATCCAAAGCAACTGCCCGAATGATCTCAGAGTTATTGATATCTCTGAGTCTCCGAACGTAGAATTTATCCACGGAGGTTCGCTTCGAATCAGTGCCTCCAGTCTATATGCTGCCGCAGGAATTGGAAATGCTTGCAGCCGAATGGTTGAGGCAGCAAACCAGATTCGAGAGGCCTCCTTGTCTATGAACCAGGAGGCCCTTGGTGGCGTTGCAATCTTTTTACCAGTAGTTGAGATGCTGCCCATTTCCGTGGAGAGCGCGACGACCTCAGTGTCCGCAGGCAGGCTGCCAATGGCAGTCTGAATCTCTTTTACGTGTGAAGCTTCGTATCGATCATCTTGATGAAAGTCGATCACCCACTCACTCTCCACGATGTCGAGATTCGAGAATAAAGATCCTATACTTCCTTGATTGAATGGATTGCGCACTCCAGCACGCCGCAGAGGATCCCCACGAACCCAGGCCTGAACAATCTCCCATGTGAGGTCCTCTGAGTGGTTATCTACCACTAGCGTGAAAAACTCTTGGCTTTCCTGGGAGTCTAAATCCGCAATGATTTCATCAATGTGCTGAGCGCCATTATAAGTTCTAAGCAGCGCGGTCACTTGGTAGTTCTTCGAAAGCTTTGGTTGGCCAAGAATTTCTCGGCCCACTCTGCTGAGTCTTGATGGCATAGTACAAGGATACCTCAAATTCAGATGACCTGCCCGCGGGCCTCGCGTCGTGCGAAGACTGCCACCCTTATTCACGGTTACCGCCTCAGGCTTTGTCGTGGAACACACTCGCGTTGTGACCACATTTTTTTAGATGACATAGGGTGCTGGTAAAGTGTGGGTAGAGATTGCATTTAACTTAGATCTAAGGAGTCCATCCGTGCCGCGCACAACCAAGCTTTTTTTCCTGGAGAGTCGCATTCAAATAACACTTGACCTGATAAGTCATCTCTCGCAAGAGAATAAAAATGCCCGAATAGTAGTTGTGGATATCAGCACGTACAGTATCCCAAAGCTGGCCCCATGGGCGGGACGTTTGCCGAGAGGTTACTGGTCAGCATCTAAATTTTTCGAGGACGCTGGGATTGAGTACATCGATGGATCCAAAATGCGGCCCTCAATAATTGACTACTCGATTGAGGAGAAGGCTCAGATTGAAACAGCAGTGAGAAGTTCTGTAATCAGCTGTTACGCAAGGGGTGTTCGAGTTAGAGAAACTGGATCTCTAATTGAGAGGCGCCTCGCAAAACGCCTCCACAATGAGGCTCAAAAGGTTTTTTCTCTGGCACTAGATCTCATCAAGAGCCTAGATGCGACAGAGGTATTTGTCACTAACGAAAGGTTTGGGCCCAAGTACTCACCTTTCCTCGCCGCACAACGAGCTGGAATAAGAACCCTTTTCTACACTTACTCGGCGGATGAGCTTGGCACTTTTCGCCTCTCTGAATTCATGACCCATGACCGAACGCTGAGTCAAGAGCATGCGCTTCGTGTTACCGCAGACCTTTCTGGGGACAAATTGCAAGCTCTAGTGGATAAGTGGTTTAACAGAACGGAAAATACATTCGGGCAATTGTGGGACGAATCAGGCAAGAGCTGGACTGGCCCACGAGCTTCGTTGGCTCTTTTTGCTACGAGCTCCGCGGATGAAACTGAGTCGCTGAACCTCAACTGGAGAGAAGCGAGCTGGACGAGTCAGTATGCAGCTTTCGAAGCTGTGTGGAGCAGGCTTAAGGTGAATGGGTTGACTCCCGTTTTACGGGTTCATCCAAATCTGCTCAATAAAAGCCCAGCGTCTGCCTACAGAGAGCTGAGAACCGTACGCCAATTTTTGGCTAGAAACCCAGACTTCCTAATTATTTGGCCGGCCAGTCGGGTGAGCACCTACGAATTATTGTCCTGCTCCGAGGTTGTCGTAGTTGAGAACTCGACGGTCGGAGCGGAAGCGTCGGCTCACGGAATACCGGTGATATGCACGAACTCTTGTTACTACGACTTAATCGCAGACGTTACCAAGGTGCACGGCCCTAAAGACTTAGTGAAGGTAGATACCCTTTCGCATAGCCCAGATCCCTTGGGGGCAAGGCGCTATTTGGCTTATGAGGCCGACTTGAGAGACGAGCGATTGAGTCAGCGCGCCAGGCAAGGGCTCCGCTTATCTAAAATATCGATCCACAAATTGATAATCCCATCGCTCTTAGACGGCTCTCTTTTATCTGCTTTGCTTGAGGTTCGATGGAAACTATTTAGGTTCATACTGGTAGTTACAACACCCAAAAGTTAGGCTCGAGCTTTCTTGATGCAAATGGCTTCCTTCAGCGTGGTTGAAACGAAAAGAGAATTCCATTTAGTCCGAAAGGTGAGGTGGTCAGTTGGGAGTTACAGGAGGAACATAATCTACTTCAGTTGCTGGTTTGTTTCAATTCTAAAGGCTCAACCTAAAGCAGGAAGTAGGCCAAAGTTTGTGAAAAATTTGGCCCCCTAGAAGGCGGGTTCTGCTCAGTTCTGAGTGAATGATTTAAAATACCAAGCCTCCAAGCCAATGGGACCGCTGCAGACTTCATGACTGTACTACTCGATTCCAAGTAAGAATTTTTGTCGAGCTTCAGTTCTTCTCAACCAATACCAATTCGCTGAGGTCAAGGTTTTTGGATTCGAGCGAGTTCCTTGAATCCAACGCTGGCTTCTAAGAGTGCGAGGAAAGAGTCTTTTTCAAATACGTGCTGTTCTGGTTCTTCATTAACAATCAGGTTGCTGGGCTTGAACGCACCCACATGACTTGACGACTCACTCACCAGAATACAGACAGATTTAGTTTTTTGAGAAGAACCACATTTTCTCTGCTGCCACTCAACCTGCACCCCGAACGCGATGGTCGTGACAAGAGGAGTTTGCTTTCCACAGCCATAGGTTCAGAATTACGCGATTGTTTCAGCAGTACACTTCTTCTTGCGCACTATAAAAATGTGTTACTTAATTTTCGGCTCAATTGCGCTGGCGTAGGCAGGATCAAAGTAACTTTCCACGTTATCCGTGGGTCAATTTTTACCAGGAAACCGTTTGGAGTTTTTCCTAGCGGGAATGACCGCAATCAACTGTCCTCCTGAAATATATCCTGCGCTCGTTGCAAATCTGCGTGTGATCCAACATCAATCCATCTTTGATGTATCGGGAAAGCACCAACATTCTTACCTTTGGCAACAGCAGTATTTATAAGATCTGGCATATCACTGGGCGAAGTAGGTATTAGAGAAAAGACTGGATTAGACATGCAGTAAATGCCAGCGCTCACCAGATCAAGATAACTTGGCTTTTCCTCAATTCCCGAAACAACCCCATGATCAACTTTGACTACTCCAAATGGAATGAATGTCAGGTGCTCCCTAACGGCAATAGTTAGGTGATTTCCAAGTTTGCGATGATGAGCTACCAGACTTCTGAAGTCAGCATTTGAAAGTAAATCAGCATTCATTACCAGTAGCTCTTCGATTTCATTCAGATCTTTCAGTAGAGCTAGGGGACCGGCCGTACCCATCGGCTCTTGTTCATAGACATATTCCACATTTAGGCCGAACTGTGAGCCATCAGAAATTGACTCTTCGATTTTCTCTCCCATGTAATTCACACTCAAATAAACCTTCTCCACGCCCATTTCGGATAAGGACTCAAGCACCCTGTGAAGAATAGGCCGACCGCCGACTTCGATGAGTGGCTTTGGCTTCTCTAAAGTCAAAGGCCTAAGCCTGATTCCCTTGCCTCCTGCGAGGATAAATGCGGGTGGCATCTCCAGAGACATGGACTTGTATCTGTAAACACCGATAGGCGCGTGGCCGATTGCACCCAAAATTACATGCTTTACGTCATGCTGTTGACAAAGTTGTCTGGCCATAAGCGAAGACTCACCGCTCAAAGTGACTGGCTTTCTGTTGATGAAAGGGGATGCCCCGTCATCTAAGCTGGCTCCACTAAGCAGAGCCCTGCGCACATCCCCATCGGTCAGCACGCCGAACAGGCAGCCTTGGTTGTCTACAACTATCGCAAGTTGCACTCCGCCCCGGTCAATTACTTGAAGGCACTCTCTAAGAGTGAGCCCCTCTTCCTTCACTAGGAAATCATCCATGGAAATTAGAAGTTCCAAATTTTCCCTCCAAATCTTTTTTGGGAATTCCAAAAAAGCTCCATTTGGTCAATGTAGATGCTGAAGAGCATAGTGCCGCAAGGCGCGGTTTGTGGCCCTATTGAAAGCGTCACGCAATGTCTCGAATATGTTTGGCAGGATTCCCTGCATAAACTGAAAAGGGTGGGACATCCGACAAAACGACCGAACCGGCACCTACGACTGCTCCTTCGCCTATTCGTTTACCCGGAAGAACAATTGCTCCTGCAAGTAACGTTGAATTGCGACCTAGGGTTACTTCACCTAAAACAATCGCACCTGGTGCAACAAACGTGCCCTCCTCCACTTGTGAATCATGCTCAATGATTGCCCCTACTCCCACAGAGATGTTGTTGCGGAGAACACAGCCGGTCTGAATGATTGCTTTTTGGAAGACTTGTATTCCAGTTCCTAATTCGACATTGGAATCAACGTACGCATTCTTAGAAATCAAGTTTGTTGCCCTAAGCCCAAGCTTGATGAGGTTCTCAAACATTTCTTGTCGTTTGCTCGCCTCAACTGAGAGGCCTACTCCGTTGAGCAACTCAGTGCCGTATAAATGGCTCAAGTCGCTGGCTGAGCCTAGAAATTCAAGCTGACTAAAAGGCCCGGCCTCCTCGGGTTCAAGAGAAATGTAATGTAGTACTGTTTTGGCATCCAGCAAATCGGCCGCTAGAGCCAATACTGCCCGAGCGTGGCCCCCTGAGCCGAGCATTAGAGCGCTCCTAATCAACGAAACGCTCCACAATTCGCAACATGGCTAAAGTTTCACTCATCGCTTGATCGACTTACTACGTGATTCACTTGCCATCGCTAAGCCCTTTCTCAAGAATCAACTTGTGACTTAAGTATCAGGTTAGGAGACGAAGGTAAGCAAATCACTGAACCTCTAATCTCGCTGGCGTTTGCGGTGCTACCTGAAGAATTTCTCTTATAAGGAAGCTGTTCAGGCAAGAGGTCCCAAGCTGGCCGACACTGGATCCCTTCAGTGTTGGTCTGGTCCAGCAAATTGTGCAAAAAAGACTCATCGCTTTGTTTCAGCTTTATGGCTATGAGCCAGTTATTGGGGTTTTGGTCTGGTGGGTTTTCCATGAAGTCAAAAAACTCCGACTCTTGAAAAGCGACTTTATAAGCCATATATAAATTCTCTTTGGCTGCCAAAATTTCAGGAAGCGCCTCCATCTGGCCTATTCCAAGTGCAGCGTTGAGGGCTGGCATGCGAAAATTCCACCCCACCGCATCATGAGAGAACCTCCACGGATGTGGTATTTTCGCCGTCGTTGAAAGATGCCTTGCCTTCAACGCAATCTCGTCGGAATTTGTTAGGAGGGCTCCACCTCCACCAGTAGTGATTGTTTTATTACCATTGAAACTTAGAATGGCGGAACTAGATTTACCGGGGTGAGACCTGTCATCCCAAAAACTTCCGATCGCCTCCGCAGCATCCTCTACAACTTGAATACCCCAAGCTAGGGCAACATCTCTCAGCGCACTCAGGTCCGTGAGTCTGCCAAAGGTATGCATGGGAACAACGGCAGACAATCTAGCCTTGGTCTCTTTATGACGCGGACCTTCTCCTGTCCTAACGTAGTTTTCCAAAAGGGCTTGCAATGACTCCACAGACAACCCCAAGGAACTCGAGTTATTTAGCTTAATGCTGTCCACAAAAACGGGCACGGCCCCAAGCAAAGACACCGCATTTGCCGTGGCGATAAAGCTCAAAGCTGGCACGGCAACATGGTCTCCCGCTGCAACTCCGTGGACTTTTAGCGCTAGCTGAAGTGCGCTTGTGCCAGATGACGTACTGACGCAGTGTTGGACGCCTGTGAATGACTCGATTCGACGTTCGAAATCGCCCACCGCAGGGCCGACTGAACTAACGAAACCTGATTGAAGTGTAGAAAGAACCGCATCGCTAGCACGCCGATCAAGAAATGGAACGTGCAGCGGCAGTGGTTTCTTCATACCCGCTTCGCCAAGCGCGAGTTCTACCGTGGAAATCAACTCGCTGGTCACCTTCTCAACCAAATTTTTATTTGACATAGGTACCGGCTTTTATGCTCCCGTCTTTCACGAAAGGTTCTATCCAATGCATCGTTCTGGTAATGCCCTCTTTCAGGCCATCTAGCCCAGCTAATGCAGGACTCCAGCCCATTAGGGTTCGCGCTTTCGTGTTGTCACTTAGAAGCCTCTCCACTTCAGAGCCCGGTGGCCGCAGCCGCTCATCTGCGACATTGACTGCGATTTCGCGACCAACTACCTCGCCGACTAGTTTCACTAAATCGCCTATGGAGATCTCATAACCAGTGCCTAGGTTCAGAGTCTTGCCTTCAACCTCTTGCGCACTCAAGGCGGCGATGAAGCCAGACACAGTGTCATCCACATAGGTGAAATCTCTCGTCGGGCTAGTGGAACCCAAGGAGACTGAATCTTCGCCCGCTATCACCTGTGCTAAAAGAGTGGGAATCACTGCTCTCATTGATTGCCGAGGGCCAAAAGTATTGAATGGCCTCAGAGTCACCACAGGTAGGTCAAATGAAGACCAGTAGGAAAAAGCAAGTGCATCGGCCCCAATTTTGGATGCGGAGTACGGAGACTGTCCCCGGAGGGGGTGCTCCTCGGTAATCGGCACACTCAAGGCTGTCCCGTAAACCTCTGAGGTTGAAGTTTGAACGAACCTCTGGACTCCTGCGCGCTTTGCGGCATTCAGGACATTTAAGGTCCCCATCACGTTGGTTTCCAAATAAGAGGCTGGAGCCTGATACGAGTGCGGAATGGCAATGAGTGCGGCGAGATGCATTACGCTCTCTGACCCATCAACAAATGTATTCATTTGCTCAGGATCACGGACATCTCCCATTACGATCTCAAGATCTTGACTTTGTTCACAATCTTTCAACCAACCCAAAGAATTAAAAGAGTTGTACTGAACCAATGCTCTGACTTTGTGCCCCTCTGCCAAGAGCCTCTCGACTAGGTGTGACCCAATAAATCCCTCGGAACCAGTAACGCAAATCTCCATGGGGTCGAGCTTATAGGAAAGCCCTGTCTGGTGAAATCTTTGGAGCTCAAAGCTATCGCTGTTTATGAGTGCAAATTGCCCCATTTGCCCTTGACTTATACCCAAAAAATACTGCGAAGGTAATGCACTGTTGCAATACTCGATGGGTTAATTTGGTCACTGCTGGGAACAACCAAGCCTCTAAGGGCAGAGAGAACTCCGCCCATAGAGAGTTTTGGTCTAGTCAAAGAGACTTTGCTCCTACTAGTTTCGAGGTCCTTAAATAGAGTCGCCAATTTCAAAATTACCGGCAGACTTTTGCCCGAACCTGTCCCAAATGGTCACTGGCAGTTCGCCTTTGCCAGCTCGAGCGGTGCCCAGATTGCTCGGGCCAAACTGCTCCCCTTGAGCGATCTTCTTTGAGGCAACTATTCGCTGTCTTGCCGCTGCACGAGTGTCCCACTCGCTTGGCTGAGTTAGTTTTCGACCGTTACCTAATAAAATTTCAATTGAACGTATGTCCTCAACCATCTGCTTCAGTTCACCTGGCTCCAGCGAAGCAAGGTGATCAGGCCCGGGTAGATTTCGATCAAGAGTGAAGTGTTTTTCAATGATTGTCGCCCCCATTGCCACTGCTGCCGATGGAACAAGCAAGCCCTGAGTGTGGTCTGAGTATCCGGTTGGCAATCCAAATGCCATGGACATTGTCCCCATTGCAGACAAATTAACTTCTTCAATGGGTGTCGGGTACTGTGAGGTACAGTGCAAAAGTGTCACATTTTCTGTAATAACAACCCCGGCTTCTATGGTTGCCCAATGCCTCCAGATTTGCTCTAGTGATTCTGGGTCAACCTTCTGGAGGTATCCCCAGGCAAGGATGGCCAGTGCTTGCTCTACCTCACCCAAGGAAGACATGCCCGTTGAGAGGACAGTTTTCTTGCCAGTCCGGGCAAAGCTAAGCAGTAGGGGGCCGTTAGTAATCTCCCCCGATGGGACTTTATAGAAGGGAAGGTCCAAGGTTTCGAGAAAGGCAAGACTGTCCTGATCGAAGGCGGTCGAAAGGAATTCAATTCCGACTTCGTGTGCATGAGCTTGAAGCTCAAGATGCCACTCCAGCGGCAACTCCAGGCTTTTGAGCATCGCCAGCTGAGACTCATCATTTGCAGTGTTCTTCTTTTGGTAAGAGGCCTTAGGCGCCGAACTTGAGGCTAGCTTGTCGGCGTTGAAGGTCTGAAACTTAACCGCATCTGCCCCCGCAGCAGCAGCCATGTCTATTAATCTCAAGGCCGTGGCCTTATTCTGATTGTGGTTTACTCCAGCTTCGGCTATGACATATGTTTTCATCTTCTAACCTCTTTGAGGATCATAAAAGCTTCAGCCGCCATAAACCCTGATTGAGCTCCTCTAAGGGTAGCAAGGGCTTCAATAACCTTCCTGCTCCTTGGGAAAGGGAACTCCCCCATTTCGCTCGCATAACGAGACATAACTTCTATCTTGCGTTCGAGGTACCCCTCTATGTCTTCAAAAAGGTTTGGCCTAAATCCAGGATCATCCGTGCGAAGTCCAAATTCGGTTTCTGACAATGTTTCATAAACATAAAGTGAACTAAGGAAATTTGCCCTGAAGGACTTGCAAGCGGATACCGCAGCATCAAAGACTTCGGCATGGTCACTGTGTGCGTCATTACGGTAGGGAATGTATACCCTGTCAGGCTGAACGTCACGTAAGACATTTGCAAAAGAATCTACAAGAACACTCTTGCCTAAAGTGTCCAGACGCGCAGATGGAAATCCCAACTGGTGAACATGCTCAAATGTGTAATCTTTCGAAACAGCTTCGATCTCCAGATCACGGGCCGCTAGCTTCTGTTCGTCAAACCCATCAAGTGACTCAGCGCTTGTGACAATCAACCAATGAACCTTGATACCGCGCGAGCGAAATTTTAGAATTGAACCGCCACACCCAAGGGTCTCGTCGTCGGGGTGAGGTGCGACGACTAGCACCCTAACGGGCTCAGATATCACAAGTAATCCCCGTTTTCAATAATCAACTCAGGCTCAACCAGAACGAGCCAGATCGAACTCAAGCCTGCGCATTTGACTAGCACACGATTTTTTCGATTATTAAGTATCTTACCTGGCTCTATGTTAGGCGCCACTTCCTTGTCTTCCACCGATGTTGCCCAGACGGTGTATCGGTGCCCCTCAAACATAAAAATGGCTCCCACGTATGGCTCAGACAGTGCCCTCACTAGATTGTGAATGCTATCCGCACTCATCCTCCAGTCGATTAATCCATCTTCTATAGTACGCTTTCTCCAGCTGTTTGCATGAGAAGAATTCTGAACCTTCAGCACTTCGAAATCTGCAACCAACTCACGGGTAAAAACTCGGATTTGCTCCATCGCGACCGCAACAACTTTGTCGTAAAGGGTTCTTGCCACTTCGTTAGGTGCGATGGGAACTGTTTTCTGAGAAATAATAGGCCCGGAGTCAGCATCTGTGTCCATTTGAAAGAAGGTAGATCCAGTTTCAGTCAACCCAAGTGTGAGGGCCCAAACAAGTGGATGTCTGCCCCTGTTTGCGGGCAACTTCGCAGGGTGAAACCCAATGACTCCCTTTTTAGGAATTGACAGAATACCCTTTCCTAAAATGGAACTCCAGCCAAAACAGTAAATTACGTCAGGCTTCACTTTTCTTAAAAATTCCTCGGCTTCTTTGCTGTTTGAGTAATAGTGCACCTTCTCAACATCAACGCCCGCAGACCTTGCCACTTTTCCTATGTCAACGAAATCTGAATTAAACTTTGATTTAGTCTTCGCAACTACACCTACCAGCTGAACGTCCTCAGTATTTGACAATTCTAAAATTAACCGCAGTGCATGCTCGGAAAACTCTACAGAGCCCATAAACCCGATTCTCATCCAGTCTCCAAATCAAAAAATCTCTTTTGAAGAATCATCGAGAAGTCCGCCGACTCTAGAACCTTTACAATTTGCGCTGCGGTGGTCCCAGCTCCAAACGTATTTTCAGTCGCTCTGGCCGCCTTTCGACTCGGGTCAGCAATGGCTTCACTCAAAGCAGATCGAATGGAGCTCACTGATCCTGAAACATCAACCACTGATTTAGACCGCAGTCTTCCGCTTTGCCTACTCCCAATGTTGATCGTTGGAACTCCCAGGGCTGGAGCTTCGATTAATCCGCTTGATGAATTTCCGACAACCGCGCATGCCAAATTCATGAGACTCAGGTACCTCAACTGACCCAAGGATTTGACGAGCAATGTTTCTTTTGGATGACTGTCTACAAAAGCCTCAATTTGCGATGCTAAAAAAAGGCCCTGCGCATCCGCATTGGGATGCGTGAAAATAACTCGATGGCTAGGGAGCAGCTCCTCAAGGGCTAACAAGAGATTCTTCAACTCTAGTAACCCGCCGTCACGTTGAAGGGTCACCGGATGAAAAGTGACCAGCAGGGGATTCTCACCAAGCTCAAAGCTAAGAGTTTCCTCTAGTTGCGGCCTGGTTAGGAGCTTAGTTCGGCGGATATTTTCTACCCCTGGCGAGCCTACGTTGAAAACCCGGCTTGGGTCCTCACCCATCTGAATGACTCGTTTTCTATACTCTTCTGCACTGGTGAAGTGCAGATGTGCCATCTTTGTGATCGAATGGCGTATTGCATCATCGACCAGCCCTTCAGTGAGCTCCCCGCCGTGGATGTGAGCAATTGGTATGCCCAAGACGGTGGCAGTTTGAGCAATTGCGAGCGCCTCGAACCTATCTCCCAGAATAACTAGACAGTCAGGGTTCAAACGAGTCAGAGTGTCTGCAAATGAGATAACACCCACTCCGATTGACTTTGCTACTCCGACTTTTGAGGTTGATGATAGTAAAATCTCAACTTTTTCGTCGATTTGAAACCCGTCCTGAGATATCTCATGAACTGTGTTTCCAAATTCTGAAGACAAGTGCATTCCACTGACGATTAGTTGCAAATCTAGACTTGGGTGCTCTTGAATTCCCCTCATGGTCCAGTAAAGAAGGCCGTATTCAGCCCGAGAACCCGTGAACACCGCGATTTTCTTTGATAAAATCTGCATAGCAACAGATTACCCCGAAGAAGGTGATTCGATGCTGGCACCATGAAGAAATCAAACTTCTTTAGACTCCCCAAGTCAGGATTTTGATTGATGCCGCCGCCGCGATTTTTGAAGACACATGCTGGCCCCCCATCGAACTTTTTAAGCCGAAGATGCCACAGGACCGGCCTGGAGGTGCAAGCACAATGGCATCTGAGCCTGCGCCAACCAGAACAGCTATTGAGGATAGGCTCGGATAATGAATCCGATTTCTGAAAAGACCGCGGTAGTAGTCTGCATGCTGGACAGCATCCACTCCGCCAGGTGGCTGGAGCAATTCAGCGATCAAGAGATTGACTTTGTCCTTTTCCCCAGCTCCCCAAGCCGACGAATACACCAGCAACTAAATACCTTGCTGGAACGCAACACAATTGCCAATTACAAAATCGTTCCCTTTGGCAAATGGTTTGGTTTGCCGCTATGGATACTGGATAAATTCACAAACAACTTCTTTAGAGGAACCCTCCTCCGTTGGACAATCAAGAGACACAAACCTGACATCCTGCATGCTCTTGAGCTTCAGAATGCCGGTTATGTGAGCCTGAGGGCTCTTTCAAAACACAAGCCGGTGGGACTCCGCTTTATTGCCACAAACTGGGGGAGTGACATCTTCTGGTTTCAAAGATTCCCCAAGCACAGAGCTAAATTGCAGGCCTTGCTGAAATTGGCAGATGCCTATTCGGCTGAATGCCACAGAGACGTGGCACTGGCAAAAGAGCTTGGGTTCACCGGGGAAGCACTACCGGTAATTCCAAACGCCGGCGGTTTCTCAAAAGCTGACCTCTCGATGCCGCTACTAACACCAGATAAGCGCAAGACCATAGCCCTAAAGGGTTATCACGGTTGGGTGGGAAGAGCCAAGGTGTCACTTGAAGCGGTCGGAGGATTAGCAGAAGAACTCAAGGACTATAAGTTCGTTGTCTATTCAGCAAACAGATTTGTGATCAAACTCGCCAAGCAGGTGGCAAAAGAGACTGGGCTGGACATCACCGCTCATGCCAAAGGCTCGCTTAGTCACCAGCAGGTGCTAGAGCTGTTTGCTAAATCAAAGATATATGTTGGGTTATCTGAAAGCGATGGCATCAGCACCTCAATGCTTGAGGCCATGGCCATGGGTACCATTCCTGTTCAAACATCAACTGCTTGCTGTGATGAGTGGTTTAAGGATTCAGGGGTTGCGGTGAGAGAAATCACTGTTCAAGCAGTAAAGAATGCCATTGAACAAGGGTTGGTATTAGCTGAAGATC